>Ga0209800_10002137_pt1 | contig 18115 bp, 13 predicted proteins | sample Higcelweek8metaG_FD_187174 | JGI IMG/M metagenome (GOLD analysis project Ga0209800, IMG submission 187174) | Freshwater pond sediment microbial communities from the University of Edinburgh, under environmental carbon perturbations - High... | ecosystem: Environmental > Aquatic > Freshwater >...
CATTTACTATTTGAGATAGTTCTGCCCTTGTAATTTTTTTATTTTCATTAATTGCAAGCAAAATTTTCTGTGACATTTTCTGTGACATTTTCTGTGACATTTTCTGTGACAATTTCTGTGACAATTTCTGTGACAATTTCTGTGACATTTCGCTCAAAACCTCACCTGTAACCGGAATTTCCCCGGTAAATGTCACTTGAACTCCGCCAAAATCATAGCGAATATCCGGTTCAAAAGCACCTGCATTTTTACACTCGTTCTTTATTTTATCGATCCCGCGTCCCCAGGATTCTATATACCCTGCACGGAAAAATGCTGCTGCCAATAGCGGGTTTGGCGGAATAGATGGGTGCTTCCTGTGCAATAATGATATTCGCCACGGTAATTTACCGGTGATAGATATGGATTATTAACAATTATCTGGCTCTCGTACCCGGCAACAGGCTCTTTCAACAAATTTATTTGTTAAGTGGCATTTCCGATTGAAGACTCGTGTGTCAGGAGCTGTACTCCAGCACCTCTTTACTTGGCGCGCTTTTTCTTAATCGCTTTTATTTGAAAGTCCAGTCTTACAGAATCAGATACGACACTATTATTAAATTCATCATATTCAATGATAAAATCATCAGTTTTATTTGCTCCGATTAGAGGAATAGTGAGATATTTTTTATCAGATAATTTTCCATTAATAAATAATTTTCCAATTATTTCAATGTCTCTCCATTCTATCTCTTTTGAATTTATAATCCTGCCGGAAAATTTCAATTTATCAGACTCTTTTACTCTATAAACATTTGATACAGTTAAATCAATAGGATTATCCATTTTTTTAACGTCATCACTGAATTTACCAATATTGCCGAATAAAAACAGTCCAATTAATAATCCAATTGTAAATACCCCAAAAGAAATAGAATAAATAATTTCATATCTTTTTAAAGATGGATTATTTGTTTTATCAGAATAATAAAGTATTTCAAGTAATATTCTCCCAAGAATCAATAACGATAAGCTTGTAAAAATGCCTTTCGCAAAAAAATATGTACTCATACCTCCAACAACAATTCCAAAAACACTAAACTTATCATCTGAAAAAGTTGCTGCCCAAAAACATAAAATAAACACGACTGATGCAATAACAGGATTTACTACCCTTAAGTAAAATTTCATTTGTATTTTATCTTTCTATCTGTATTGAACAATTATAAAGTCTTTTGTATTTTTATTCGCGCGCCTATCTTTAAGGTGCTGGAGTATTGCTCCTAACGTCCCGGTAAACAAATGCTGGCCTGCTTCGAGGCTTGCGTTTTTGGCCTATTGTGCGATGCCTGCCGCCACATTTCTTCTCTTTTGACGCGCATACTTACCTTTTTATTGCATAAAAATACTAACGAATCAATTCATTTAATTGATTCCCTCTTTTTATAAGATCGTGCAATTTTCAACAATTTTTTTGTAACTGGAACACCATACCCATTGTCAGGAATAAGAAATTTGTTGTTTTCTTTTGAAAACTTAAGACTTGTAATATCTTCGACGTCAACCCATTTTTCTATTTTTACAGGTGCTTCACACCACTGATAATATTCTATGTTTTTGAAAACATCACCCTTAAATGTTTCTATCACTTTAGCATTTACTTTTAAAACTACGTATCCAATTGTACCGTTGTCTGCTTTTATTTGTTCATATATTTCAGCTTTTTCTATTTTCATCCAAGCCGTATAGTCAGTATTAATAAGGTTTGATCTTAACATATCGTCATATTCAGCCGAAAGGTCATTGCTTTTATTGCAATTAATATCACAATAAGCAAGTATTATTAATAGTAAACAAGTAAAGGCCCTCATATAATACCTAATGTTTATGATAATTTGATGTAATTTCATCTTTTCTTCTCGCCGCGCGGCTCTTCTGTATTTTTGTCTTTCATGTGTCAGAAAATTTCGCTGTTAGCGCAAGTGACGGCCAGTTACCCAACTGTTCTATCATTTGTATCACAACAGATATTTTTTCTGAATATTCTGAACTTCCAATATACGTGGCAAAAAGTGTTTATAATGTTCAATCTCTCCCCAAGTATGTAAAGCACTTCCATGATATGATGAAAAATCATCCTCGTCTAATTCTCTGAGTTTTTTTGAAGCAAGTCTTTTAACATCATCAGTGTTAATACAACCACAATCACAATAGTGCATATCTGATGTTGTATATTTATTAAAAGTCAAATATAGGGTTTCTATTGCTTCCTGTTTTGTCATTATTACCTTTACAATCTATTCATTATGAATTTGTCAAATCTTTATAATTCGCATCAACCTTTTATTCAAAATATTTTCAATTATTCACAATCGGCATTGTCCTTTTGGCTTGGTATTTAAAATGGTTTGTAACGAGTTTCGGGCTCATATGCTGTTTGTGAAGTGAAACGGAACAAGTGGCATATTGCCCGTGTTAATGATCTATTTGCTCGACGACATATTCATTTCACATTACCTTTGCGTGCTCTTTTCAACGCCCATGAATGGGCGTTGTTATAAGGATTAATCTATTTCGAACATTTTTCCTTTTCTTTGTTCCACTTCTTTTGTCCTTAAATAATTAACTTTTTCATTTATAAATTGATCCTCAAATAAATTATGATACCAAAGATTATGTATCATACAATATTCTGTAAAAAATGAATTTTTATCATTTTCCCAGTTATCGCCAAATCCACTTAACCAATTGTAAAAGAGTAGTATTTGTTCATGATGTGATAGCTGTGCCCGCAATATTCTCAAATACTTCATACGTTCTTCATAATCTGTTACGACTTCGCTATTAGCAATAGACTTAACTGTTAAATAAAGGTGACGAAAATAATGTCCTAGTCTTGACATGTGACCAGAAAATGGTTTGTAATTAAAAAATAGTTTAAGGTCTGATTGATAAGTTTTACGATCCTGATTGGATTTGATGATACTTAAATCTGGTTTCTCATGCTGATTTCTTGCTGATACTATAATTGAAATTATGTCGGTTTCATCTGGATGCGCTTTTTTAAATTCATCAAAACCTAAAAAGAAAAGTTCATAGCACTTTTTAAATGTTTCCTTGTTTAATTTTCTTTCTTGTTTTGAAATTATTGACATTACGCATTCTAATTCTGTTTTCATTGTGACAAAACATTTTCTACCTTCTGTAATCTTAGTAAACTTATTTTTTAATAAACTATCATCCTCTTCAAAATCATATCCCGTTATTTTCATTTCATTAATATTGTCACGGTGAAGTTTTAACATTTCATAAAACTGCGATTCAAATTGTTGTATTTTAGTTTGCCTATTTTGATTGTCAATTTGCTGCTGTAATTGTTGTTTGTTTTCACTTTGTTCTTGAATGAACAACTCTCTTTGGAGGATATTAGCTTTATATTGAATATAGAACGCAATACCTGTCACAAACACGCCAGCAATTGCAATAAATGGATTCATTAGTCCACTGATAGTATCTCCAATTTGGCCAGTTTTAGAAAAATCAAAATCAGTATTTATTGCTGGCCTTGTTAAAAGAAATGGAGAGATAAATGAAAGTGCAATTGAGCAAAAAGCAAATAATAATAATACTTTTACAATCCAACCAAGGCTTGTAATCTGGTTTAACTTATCTCTATCTGGTATTGATGAAGAGGTAGGCATATTACCATTTAATTTCATCTGATTAAAAAACAAATACAAAAGCAATATAAAAACAATAAAAATTACCAATGAATTAACAATTATATAGGTTGTCATTCAGTATCCTTTTTTATGACAAATTTAAAAATTGCGGCCCGGATGGCAGTCTTTGAGCGCGCATTATAATTCTCATGTCCACGAGCAAATTGCCACTAACGTCCCGGCAAACCGCACGAAGATTTACGGAACGATAGTAGAGTAAATTTTTGTGCTTTGCCTGTTATTTGTTGTTGCCAATCATACTCTTCGCGCGCGCGTTCTTTTTGTTTTTAATATTGCAAACGGGTTCGCCAAAGTTTTAGTTGTGCTTTGACAATTAGAACTTTGGCCTGTTGTTTGTCTGTAAACTGGTGCGATCTTATTTCCCCGCCAACTCTTATTTCTGTGCGCACTCTTATTCTTAAATTATTTAAGTATTAGCTTTTGTGACCAACATTTGATTTAACTTTAGCTAAATTTAAAGGAAGTGTCGATTGATTTTGACAAACAAGTATTTTAGGAAATCTTATATAGACATTATTACTATGTTTACTGCATTTTACTCGGACTGAAATATTAATCTCCTTTGATGGTAAATTAGATAGAATATCAAGGCTTTCATAATACTTTAGAGTGGTGTCGTTACTTACTATTCGTGAGTTAGCTATAGTAGTACTATCTTTAATATTATATAACTCAGCAAAGCAAGTATCGCTTTGAGAATCAGATCGAAGTTCTGCGGCGAAATATATATTAACTAAATTGTCATAATCTTGTTTGTTAAATTTTATACTTGGGAATATTATATCTGAATATTGCCATGACGTATCCGAAAAATTGAGTTCGCCTTCGTTTTTTGACATAGAAACTTCTGAACATGACAAAACATCTTTTGTTGGAAATGACATTTTATTGCAAAATACTATACATGATACACTTATAACAAATAAGAATAATTTCATCTATTGCCTCCAAATTAAATCTTACACAGATCAGTAATTAATTCTGTATTCATAGTCCGCTATAAATTGTGGATTTTTGTATTACAGCATACCGATAACTTTAAAATTTCTTATTCCGTGCGGACTCTTTTTCTTGTTCCGTTGGCGGTCTTATTCCTCGCACCAGTTTATTGCGCATAACGGGTGGCCAACGGCCGCAGTGCTGACAGTAAAGCACTGTACTCAGTGCTTTACTCATCAGAGTTAATACAACCACAATCACAATGGTGCATATCTGATGTTGTATATTTATTAAAAGTCAAATATAAGTTTCTATTGCTTCCTGTTTTGTCATTATTACCTTTACAATCTATTCCTTATGAATTTGTCAAATCTTTATAGTTCGCATCAACCTTTTATTCAAAATATTTTCAATTATTTACAATCGGCATTGTCCTTTTGGCTCGGTATTTAAAATGGTTTGTAACGGGCTGGCCAACAGTTGATCGTGCGACTTTGCGCATGTCAACTTTGGCCTGTTGGTGGATGTAAATTTAAACCTACCATAATGTAATGTCTTTCGGCGGCGTTTTTATGTCTTTCTCTCTTGTCTTCCAGCCCCCGGCTGGATGCCGTTAAACCAACTGCTTTCTTTGATAGCACGGTAATAGCCTTTGGTAATCTGTTCTTTGTCTTTTTGAGTAGATATTTTACCGAAATAGAGTTTCATTTAGTCTCCTGATTGTTTTCTATCCTTCCACATACCACCCGTTAGCATAATCCTTATATTTCGCCGGACATTCGATTTCTTTGTCAATCTGAACACGAAAGTATATTTTCCCTGGCATTTTTTCGATATCGTTTACTTTACCTACCCATGCTTTTTCAACAGTATCCGTGCCGGGAACTTTTTTAATGAAGAGCGTTTCGATACCTGAAACAAGCTGTGCATTTCGTGATTGCTGTTTTAGCATCTTTGGTGAATATGAGGTAAAATTCCCCGGTATTTTATCCCAGTGTTTATCAAAATCGGTGACCATGACATATTTCATAGCACTATTATTTACTCCACTCATTTGAAAGTGTTTCAGCCTGTTTTAAAACAAGTTCAATCGCTTCGTCTGAACGATCGGGCGGGTATTTCCACTTCTGTAAAGTTCTTCTTACAAGGATCTTCAACTTTGCACGAACACTGTCGCGCACCTGCCAGTCAACAGTCGTGGAATTACGAAGCTTTTCGGTGATCTCGACCGCGATCTTTTTCAGAATTTCATCACCAAGTAACCGCACTGCACTTTCGTTGTTGGCAAGTGCATCGTAGAAAGCGACCTCATCTGAATTCAGGCCCAGCTTCGCTTCTCGTGCCATTTCAGACTGAAAATCCTTTGCCATCTGTATAAGTTCTTCAATCACCTGTGCAGTTTCAATGGCCCGGTTATTATACTTGCGCAATGTCTCCTGAAGACGATCGGAAAACTTTTTCTCCTGCACAACATTGTTGCGTGTTTTTGATCTGATAGTATCTTTCAACAGTTTTTCAAGCAGTTCCACTGCCAGATTTTTCTGAGGCATCCGCCGAACATCTTCAAGGAACTCATCGGTGAGCAACCCGATATCAGGTTTTTCCAGACCACAGAGTGCAAAGACATCTGCAACACCTTCTGCGATTACAGAGTTGTCAAGTATCTGTTTCAATACCGAATCTTTTTCGTCTTGTGTCAACTTTCTGTTTACAGAAGTGTGTTTCATAATCGCGGCTTTTATTGCTGAGTAGAATGCAATCTCCTTTTTGAGATCGTTGGCTTCATCAAGTGTACAGCAGAGAGAAAATGCCTTTGATACAGCCAGTACCAGATCAAGAAACCGCTTTTTTCCATCCTTTAGACCTAACACATAGTTTGCAGCCGGTATCAGAAGTTTATGAGCCTGCGTCTCAAAGCTGCTGATATCCAAACCATCACCCTGCGTTGTTTTTGCAAATATGCCCCGGATCGCATCGAGCCTTTCTGCCATCACTGCAAATGCTTCTTCAGCACGATGGGTCGGCTCACCTTTTCCTTTGGAATCGGTATAAGTTTTCAGCGCCTGCTTAAGTTCATTGGCTATTCCGATATAGTCAACCACCAATCCACCGGGTTTATCTTTAAAAACACGGTTTACTCTTGCGATTGCCTGCATCAGGTTATGCCCTTTCATAGGCTTATCAACATACATCGTATTGCAGCAAGGAGCATCAAAGCCAGTGAGCCACATGTCACGCACAATAACCAGTTTCAGCGGATCATTTGCATCCTTAAACCGCTTTCCCAACCGTTTTTTAGTTTGTTTATTGTAAATGTGTGGCTGGAGGAGAGGTTTATCTGATGCTGAACCGGTCATAACAATTTTAACCACACCTTTTTCAGGATCTGCATCGTGCCATTGCGGTCGAAGCGCAACAATTGCATTGTACAAACGGGCACATATATCGCGGCTCATCGCCACAATCATTGCTTTACTATCCATAGACTGATTTCTGGCTTCAAAGTGTGCAACCAGATCTGCTGCAACCTGATTAATACGGGGTGATGCACCAACCAGTTTTTCCAGGCGGCTCCAATCGCTCTTGGTCTTTTCACGACTGCTTACATCTTCATCATCTTCAACCACCTCTTCAACCCGATCAGACAGTTGTTCAATCTCTTTCTGATTGAGATTCAGCTTTGCAAGGCGCGATTCAAAGTAGATAGGCACCGTTGCCCCATCGTCAACTGCATCCCTGATGTCGTAAATGGAAACATATTCACCAAAGACCGAACGGGTGTCTTTGTCCTCCATCGAAACAGGTGTACCAGTAAACCCGATAAATGATGCATATTTTAAAGCATCACGCATATGTTTTGCGTATCCGTATTTGTAAACACCATCTTTTGTAAGAACTGCCTTGAGTCCGTACTGACTCCGATGTGCTTCGTCGGAAATCACCACAATATTGTGGCGGCCATTGAGCAGAGGATGAACTGTTTCGTTATCCAACAGTGCGAATTTCTGCACTGTTGTAAAGATGATTCCGCCAGATTCACGCTCTGCCAAAAGCTGGCGTAACGAATCCCGGTCTGTTGCCTGAACCGGTGTCTGTTTCAACAGTTCCTGGGCGTTGCAAAATGTTGCGTAGAGCTGACCATCCAGATCGTTGCGATCGGTAACAATAACTAATGTCGGATTTTTCATTTCTGGCTGCTGCAGAAGCTTACCAGCATAGCAGCACATGGAGATGCTTTTTCCCGATCCTTGTGTATGCCAAACAACACCGGCTTTTTTACTTCCAGGAATAACATCATCAGCATACGGTGCTCGTTTTACTTCTAAGGTATTACAATCCGTTTCCTGTGCAGCAATTACCGTTGCACGGACTGCTTCGCGCACTGCATGAAACTGATGATACCCGGCGATCTTTTTAGTGATTGTTTCGCCATCGGTCTCAAACAGTATAAAGTATCTGATATAGTCAAGAAAGAGTTCCGGACTGAAAAAGCCACGAACCATTGTTTCCAGCTGCCACTCCAAAAGTGGCCGGTCGTCTTCGTTTTTAATAGTTCGCCACGGCATAAACCGTTCCCGGTTTGCAGTAAAGGAACCGATGCGAGCAGTATAGCCATCACTGAGAATCAGAGCTTCGTTATAGATAAAGAGGTCGGAAATTTCATCTTTGTAGGTCTGCAGCTGGTTGAATGCATCCCAGACATCAACATTTTCATCCTTTGGACTTTTTAACTCAAGCACGGCAAATGGAATGCCGTTAATAAAGCAGACCACATCCGGTCGGCGCGGCTGCTTTGTACCTGTAATTGTAAACTGGTTTATTGCCTGAAAGCGATTCTGATCCACGCTGTCAAAATCAATCAGAAATGCATGATCTCTAATCTGCCGATCATCCTTTTTGTAAACCACAGGAATGCCATTAAGCAGCAACCTGTGAAAGGAACGGTTATTGGTTATACTGTCAAGACTTTCCGGTTTGGTAAGTGCTATCCATACCTGCTCGAAGCAGGTATGTGGCAGATGCGGATTGATCCGGTTAAATGCAGTTTCAAGTTCACCTTTGAGTAGAACTTCGCTGTAGCTGCTGCGCATTGGAGTTGCGCCATCAAAGGCGATATCTGGGCCGTAAAGTGTTTCCCATCCGGTCTCCCGGAACCATTCAAGACATTGTTGTTCGAGTTGGTCTTCATTCATAATTAAAGATTCTCCGTAATTAAACCTGCCATGGTTCTTCCTCATAGTGGTCTGATATTTCGTTAACGCAATTATGAACCTGAGCATTCATTTTGTCTTTTTGCCAATTTGCAGGATTGTTTTCTATATATTGACGGATCCGGAATAATTCGTTTTCATTTCTGATGATATGATCATGAAAACGGTGTTGAAACAATCGTTTATTAAATGATGAAACCAACCCCATTTTTACACCATTACAATACCGGTGTGTAATAATCGATTTAAATGCACCAACAATATTACCCAACGTTATTTCATCCACCGTCGATCCCATCCCCGTCGTCCCCAACGCGTCCGTCCCCGTAGGGACTGGCCTCGTGCCTGTCCGCCCCCGCCCCAATTCGCAACGATCCCCCATTTTGTCATCCCCCATACCAACCGCCACGTCAACCATGGTATTACGGGCAACCGTCGTTACGTCCGGTGCAATATCATCATTGATTGTGGTATCGTACGTAAACGTAATGTCGTGTGTATTTGGGGCATTGTGGATATGCGTATTTTCATCCGTTGTGCCGATTGGGGCATTGTGGATATGCGTGGCGGTTCGGACACCCACGAGGGGCGTCCCTACGGGATTTATGACGGGATTCGCGGCGCGTACCGTGGTGGTGGTTATTTTTATGATACCGTGGATGTGGTTGGGCATTATTTGGAATGCATCCAATTTGATTGTCGGGAATCGTTGTGGTAAACCGGACCATACCGATTGCACCATTTTGCCTGTATCATTTAATAGCATGTTCCCGTTTTCGATTTTTCCGAATCGATCAATTCTATCCTGGGTACAGATGGTTATGAAATAGAACCCTGATTGTGAATAATCGTAGCCCGTCAGGCGACTTGATTTTCTCTCAGGTAATCTGGTAGTCATTTTGATGGCTCCAAGGAATCAAGATCTATTTCTCCGAAAAGCAGCCTGGGGAGAAGTGTGTCGCGAAGGTTTGATAGACTCCTATTTTCATCACCATGAGACTTTGCAATTGATAAAATATTTTCTGCAATTTCACCGAAACAACAAATTAGATTGTTAGGATAAATTACCCATGGTGTATTTGCTAAGGTTGTTGCATCCGCTCGTTGCCTACCACTTGTTCCAGTCATGGATTGGATTGCAAATTGTCGAAATAATTCATTGCGTGCAATCAAATAACCGATTGATGCTGGTATCGGATTGCGAGGACGCATCACTATATACTCCGTTGATCCCCACGCTACTTCATTTTCATTCAAAAAATCAACAAATGCTGTTTTACCATTTTCAAGACAAGGCGTAATTCTTGCGAGAAGGGTATCACCGTTGATAAACTTAGTTCCACTGCTCATTTCTCTGAGAATTACTTCATCTGCTAAGTGTCCTGAAGTGGGAACATTTTTCATGTCTAGATATGGAGCAACTGTTCCTTGTTTTAGAGTCCGTTTGGGATTGAATTCGATCAAATCAGATAATTTCCCAACCTCCCACCCCTCCGGAATCTCCCCCAGCTCACTCTCCACCAGTCTTTCCGGAAACAGATCTGCCGTTTCGGCAAGCTTCGCAAACGCTTCAGGGTTCTTCTGTTCAAACAGTTGTAATTCATCGGTAGATTTACCAGAGATCACCGTCATTGCCGCACGGCGCACTGCGTGATCATCGCCTCCATTTGCGCGGGCTTCCATTTTTGCCTTTACAGGATCAAAATTGACAAACCACGATTTGAACAGCGCCTGCGCCATCGCTTCGAGCGTCTGGTTGATCTGGGTGTTCAGGGCGATTTTGTCGTCGAGGTCACCGAGGATTTTAGCGATTTGGTGCTGTATTGCTAGTGGTGGTATTTTAATCCTAAACTTTAAACAATCCGGAACTCTAATATGACTAACAACAGATCCACTTCCTTCATGTGAGAAGATTTGACTCTGCATAAATGGTGATAGAAAACTATATAAAAGAAAAGTTGAATTCAAAACTTTTGGGTTTGCACGATACTGCATAACTCTTTGGCCTAAAAATAGATTCTCATTTGTTTTGACCATACCAATTTCACCCATCGGTGCTTCTCTGGTCAGTAAAACATCTCCGACATTTACCGATGCCCTACGAGTCCATTTGTCAAAAACTTCTTTTTCAACGAACCTACATGTTGATGTATCAACAATTCCATTTCGAATATTTGGTGTTCTTATCATTTTAAATGGTGTTTCATACTCAACCACTGGTGCTGTTTTATTTACACAATCAACAATAAGATCGCATAAATCAGATATTTGATATTCCTTCCAATCAGAGTTCATAACCCAACCCCACCAGATTCTTTTTAATCTCCGTTTCCAGCCTGTCGCTCTCTTCAAACTGTACTTTCAGCTTCGCAGTGAACTCAGCCATCTTTTCACCAAAAGGGATACCATCATCTTCAATTTCCGCAGCGCCAACATATCTTCCCGGTGTGAGCACAAAGTCGTTCTTTTCTATGTCGCCAAGCTTCGCCGAATAACAGAATGCCGCTTTGTCATCATACCCTTTGCCACACTGCCACGCATGAAATGTACCGGCGATTCCCGCAATGTCATCAGTAGTAAAATCGCGCAGCACCCGGTCTTTCATATACCCAATCTGACGCGCATCAATAAACAGCGTTTTTCCTGAACGGTCAATTTTCCCCTCTTTTGCCCTTTTGTTCTTTGTCAGGAACCAGATACAGGCGGGAATCTGCGTATTCGTAAAGAGCTGTCCCGGCAGTGCAACCATGCACTCAACAAGATCTGCCTTTAGCAGTGCCCGGCGAATTTCGCCTTCATTGTTGGTGTTGGAACTCATCGAACCATTTGCCAGCAGCAGTGCCATTGATCCGTTATCGTTAAGATGATGGATCATGTGCTGAATCCATCCAAAGTTAGCGTTTCCCTGTGGTGGTGTACCGTATTTCCAGCGCACATCATTTTCCAGTGATGCATGCCACCAGTCCTTGATATTAAACGGCGGGTTAGCCATCACAAAATCGGCCCGCAGATCCGGGTGCTGGTCGTCAAGGAATGAGTCGGCGTTTTTCTTTCCAAAATTGAAATCAATGCCGCGAATCGCCATATTCATCGCTGCCAGTTTCCATGTGGTAGGGTTACTCTCCTGACCATACACGGAGATATGCTTTTTCTGTTCCGCTGCATCGTAGTGTTTATCCCTGGCGTGCTCTTCAATAAACTTTTCACTGGAGACAAAGAACCCGCCGCTTCCCATTGCCGGATCGTAAACGCGGCCTTTGTAAGGTTCGAGCATCTCTACAATCAGTGTTACAATACTTTTAGGCGTGTAGTACTGCCCACCCTGTTTACCCTCAGCAAGTGCAAACTGCCCAAGAAAGTATTCGTAAACGTGACCGAGAATATCCTTACTGTGAAGTTCCAGCTTCTTGCCATTGTATTCTGGTTTGGTGAAAGAGGTGTCGGAGAAACTGTTGATTAAACCGATCAGTTTTTCATTATCCAGCTGATATTGACTGATGCGGTTAAGAATACCTTTAAGTTTCGGGTTGGACTTTTCGATTTCGTCAAGAGCGTTATCCAGAAGCCACGAGACAGATCGGAGTTTGACATCAGCCCCCGCTTCATCCTTCCAGATTACCGAACCGATTGCCTGTGCAGCTGTCTCACGAATTGTAGACCATCGCGCCACTTTGGGCACCCAGAAGACATTTTTCTCCTGATAGTAATCGAGAATCTCCAGTTCATCATTTAGGGCTGCTTCGTACTCTTCGTCTGATCCGTAATCCTCACGGGGCATATAATAGATATTGTCGTCATTTTTCATGGCAAAGAGTGTTTTCAGTTCCGATTGACGTTCTTCGAAGGCATCGGAAACGTATTTAAGAAAGATGAGGCCAAGCACAATGTGTTTGTAGTTAGCTGCATCGAGGTTGCTTCGCAGCTTGTCAGCGGCTTTCCAGAGCTTGTCATCGAGTTCGTTTAAAAAAAACTGTTCATTATTTTGTTCCATGCTTTTATGTTCCTTAAAAAGAGTTTTGTGCCTTCAACAAAATAGCCTTTGCAGAATTACTATAGTTAAGTATCTCAATTCGTATCATTTGAGGTTGCCGGGGAACTGTGAATCGTTTTCCTGTTTTTGATTTCCGCTAAATTCTCTTCTGCCTTCATTGCCAAGTATGGAGCTGAATAAACATACTCAAAAAGTGCTCTACAGAGGTTTTCGATGATTGGCACCTCTTCTTGCGTCAACTCGCCTAAATCAGGATGTGCGCCGATATTGCGAATGTCTTTGAGATTTTTAGCAATTTTGAATAACCGTTCTGGAATTTCGCCTTTTTTTGATAAATCTTCCAGTTTGTTGTGGAGGAATCTTCCCATTGCACCCTTATCTTTGCATGTCAATTCAATAACCCGGCCGATTAATACGCCGTAAGCATTTGAATCTCTATTCTTGATTCTTATAGCATCCACGAGTTGCTTTGAAATGTGGCTTGGTAATCCTACTGGAATTTGTGGCAAAAGTGGATAAACATATTCATATTCTACATCTGTTGGATCTGAATAAACTTCAGTCCAAATGTAATTCCGAATAACCATTTTTCTGCAAGATGGGCAGATTAAGATTTCATGACATTTTTCTGTTTCGTAAGGGGGTTCACCATTCATGTGCTCCCAATGGTGGTATAGTTGTTCCATTGGGGCGACATTAAAGCAATGACCACATACAATCGGTTCTGAGTATCTCTTATCTTCTTTTGTCATGCACTTTGCATCTTTTCTGTATTCATTTTTTCTGCCCAACATGGACGTTGGGCATTCAAGACGGGCAAGTTTTATTTTTTTCTTTTTTCTTCATTCTTCTGTATTTAGCCGCCGTATTTATTCCTTCTTCGGGGGCTGGTCTTAACTCTAATTTGTTTTCTGTCTTGCCGCCGCCCTATAATTTCATTGTTTAAATTTATTGCCACCAACCCCTTAAAGCTCGCAGTGCGCGCTTGAAGCAAAAAAACGTTCAATCCTGAACAAAAGTACACCATTGCCTCTTTTTCTCACTGACACAACCAGATCCCAGAACCATCATGGTGGTATTTAATCAATCCAGTCCACCCCAAAATCCCGCAATCCTATTCCTTCAACTTAATTCCAGTAATCATAAAACTATATCCCCCGTTTTGCTCATGTCAATATTATCTGTGATTTTGCACTTTTTTAACAATCCTTACATCATTGCATTTCAACGTCACCCAGCCTTATTATCTGTTAAAAATGACATTCCTGTGATTTTTCGTACGATTAACGCGGGGGCAATTCGTGAATTGCCCCTACGTTTATTACAGATAATAATATGGTTTTGACACCGTTGTGCAGATATATAAGAAAAATCAAATATCAACGGAGGCATTTTATATGTATTTACAGTGAGAGAATAGAAACATCGGGGCTGTGACAAACGCAAAAAAGCCGGATTTACAATTTGTAAATCCGGCTTTACTACTGCGCCTGAACTTATGATACGAAGATATATATTGCTTCTGCTTATTTATTGCATATCACCAGCACTGCCGTTTCTAAAGTGCAGGACTTGAATTGAAAACAGCATCAATCTGTGCCCCGCCATCATTTAGAATAACTGTTGTAATTGCTGATGTAGAATCGGCAATTATCGCTGTTCCTTCAACGAGCTTCCATTTTGTAAAGTACTTGCCGGCATTTGGATACGCCTTTATGGTCGCACTTACGCCTTTCTGAACTGTTGCCGGACCGCTTAATTCTCCGCCGCCGCCTGCAACTGTCAACATCAGGTTGAACATCTGTGCATTATTGTTTACAGGAGAGGTACTGAAAACAGCCTGTATTGTAGCACCACCGTCTACTAAAGTAACCGTTGTTGCTGCAGCAGTCGTATCAGCTATTTTTGCGACACCTTTAACGATCTTCCATCCGATAAAGTACCAGTCTGCTCTCGGAGTTGCAGTGATCGGATAACTTACTCCCATCTCCATTGAATCTGCACCGCTTACTGTACCGCTTCCGACGGTATCAATTTTGAGGGCAAACTTCTGAGCATATTCCCTTGGAGTACTGCTGATAACAGCCTGTATGGCAGCATCTCCATTATTTAATGTCACTGTCGTGATTGCAGCTGTGGAATCTGCAAATACTGCATTACCTGAAATTACTCTCCAGGCTATAAAGTACCAATTTGTATTAGGAAATGCGCTGATTTGATAATTTGTCCCCTTTTCAACTGAGTCAGAACCTGTATACTCACAATTACCTGTTGAAGTCACTGTCAACTTGACCTTTTTAGAAGAAGCACTGAATACAGCCTGTACTGCAGCATCTGCGTCATCAAGAATTACAGTTGTAGATGCCGCTGTCGAATCAGCGATTACTGCTTTGCCGCTTATCACCTTCCACCCGACAAAGTACCAGTCTGCAGATGCAACTGCTGTTACAGGATAACTGTCTCCCTGCGCAACTGAATCTGTACTCCCCGGAAGACCATTTACCTTACCATTTCCTGTAATAGAAATTACCAGTTCAAATTGTTTTAACTTACCCACAATTGAAGGAGTAAAAAAAGCCTGAATTTCTGCATCACCATCATTTAACGTGACGGTTGTTTTTGCCGCTGCTGAATCAGCAATCACGGCTGTGCCGTTTATAATTCTCCATCTGAAAAAATCCCAGTTCTCATTTGGAACTGCCGAAACCGGGTGACTTACTCCCTTTACAACTGAATCTGCACCGCTTACTGTTCCATTTTCCGTAGCGTCAATCTTCAGGGCAAATTTTTTAACATCATTTTCAATCGGTGGTGTAGTACTGAAAACTGCTTTTACTTTTGTATCTGCATCATTGATAATGATAGATGTTGCGGGTTTCGTGGAATCACCAAATACAGCAAAACCACTTGAAACTGTCCATTTGATAAAATACCAGTCGGCATTTGGAATCGCACTTATATTGCCAATAACTCCCTGATACAATGAGTCTGGGCCACTTGCTTCCCCGCCTTCTGTTGTTTCAACTGTCAAAGCATATCTATATGTACTGAAAACAGCTTGTATTACTGCGGGCCCGTCATTTAAAATAATCGTTGTCGTTGACAAAAAAGGATCAGCAATTATTGCTGTTCCACTTGCAATATTCCATCTCTGAAAATACCACTTTGCACTTGCAACAGCCCTGATTGTATCTATTTCACCCTTGTACACTGAATCGGGAACATTTATTTCTCCGCTTCCGGAAACTTCTGTCTTCAAAGCATATCGCATTGAAGCCGCAATAGTAGTTTCAACACTTACAGTCTTACTTGAAATAGTATTTACACCTACAGTATCTGAATATGGCTCCCCACTGCTTATCTCTTCCATGTAAAGGCTAAGTTTTCCTTCCGGAACATTATCAAATGTAAAAGTTCCGTCTTCGTTGACCTTTGTATATCTGTCAAGGCCAAAAATACAGACTACCATTTCTCCGTTTACATAATTATTACTGATTTTACCTGAAATTGTACTTCCGGGTTTCAATGTTCCTTCGGGAACGGCCAGTTCAGATTTACTTTCGACAAATGAATTATTTACATCAATGGAATCAACAACAGCGCAGTTCCCCTTTTTATCAGACGCTTCAATAATGTATGTACCGGCCGGAAATGAACTGCCCACATCAAACTCATACTCTCCGGATGCATCTGTAAATGTTGAGCATGGAACAATTTTTTCCTTTGATGCATTAATTCCGGTTTTGTATGATGGTGAGAGATAATCTCGCGAACGAAGTATCACATTCGCATCACGCGCAGGCTCCGATCCACCTGATGTGTAAAGATGTCCCACAATTTTTGATTCATCACTGACCTCTGTTGTACTTCCGCAATTAAACAATAATGGAATTAAAAAGGTCAGACATACTGCAAAAACAGATATGATAGTTCTCATTATAGAGCCCCCCCTATTGGTTATTTTCATTAGTTAAAGGAAACAAGACATGCTGATACTGATACACCCTGTCGGCCTTGTCATCATTATTTGCAAGCTCAATGATTTTTTCCTTGAGCTGCCTGATTTCTTTACAGATTAGGCAATATGTTTTTTCAGATATCCCAAGTGTCAATGAAGCTATGTCGCGGACCTCAGGCGGATGATTTGTAATTGTATTTTTTGCAAGCCTGTTGTATTCAAGATAGAACCGGTTCTTTGCACTTTGAGATATTTCACTGCTTGCCTTGATGCTTTTTTCCGTAATGTAAAAAGCTCCATCATCTTTTCTGGCAATCAGATTCAGACGTTCAAGAAGTTTCACCGCTTTTTTAGCCTGCATTGCCGTAATTGGCGGCGATAGCTTCTGACTTAACTTTACATAATCATCATTGAACTGATATACATCTATAAGCGCCCTGATTGCGCTGTGATACCATTTGGAGAAATACTCATACTGATCTTTTCTCATCATGTGAGACTCCGTTACGGTTTTACCCTTGCACTGTATTGCCTGTTCAAGAAAATAGTCACGCTGCTCATCATTTTTTGCCTGCGCAAAGAAAACAATATTCTCAAAGTACTCAGCCTCCTTCTTCGAATGCCCGAGAGCCTGCGACAATTTGAAACAGTGCATTTTTGAAAGACACTTTGTACCTTTTATAACATTGAACACAAATCCACGGTTACTGAAACCAGCTTTCTGAGTAAGAAGCTGATACGAGAAATGCGGATTCCCCCTCTTTTTGTCATCATAATACCCCTTGAGGTATTCACGGAAATCGACAAAATCAAATACGTTTACCATATCAAACCCGGCTTTTTTAAAATATGTTATTCTTCTCAGTTAAATTTGTGACTGACTGACTGCTATCCATAAACAAAATCAATAAACCCCTCTTTCAGCAAATGATCAATTCTGACAGTTCAAAAAACCATATCCATTTGCCTATTCCATTGAATCCTGTTCCCGATAACACCAGCTATCAATCAGTCACTTTTTTAAAGATAACTGCACGCAGCCGAATTTGAGTGGTTTTTATGTTATCAAATTCAATAAAGTGTTACCTGCAGGTAACGGAATTCAGATTTTGAAGCAGAAGTGTTTCTGATACTGAATAAGTCTTATCTGTTAATACTATTATTTATAAGCCAGTATTGTAAACCATCGTTTTAATCAATAAATTCAGCTGATATGTTATATTAATAACTATTTATTATGATAATTTATCAGTCTTGTTTTCATGTGATGTTTTCTGAATAAATTGACATATAA
>Ga0209800_10002140_pt1 | contig 18111 bp, 15 predicted proteins | sample Higcelweek8metaG_FD_187174 | JGI IMG/M metagenome (GOLD analysis project Ga0209800, IMG submission 187174) | Freshwater pond sediment microbial communities from the University of Edinburgh, under environmental carbon perturbations - High... | ecosystem: Environmental > Aquatic > Freshwater >...
CCGTGACCCTGGCTCTGGAGGGCGCAAGCGAGCGCCTGCGCCAAGCCGCCAACAAGAAGCTCGACGCCGAGGTCTTCCTGGCCGCCGTGGAGCGCGCAGCGCGCCTGGGGGTCAACCACCTGCGCGTGTACCTCATCCTGGGCTGGCCCTGGGAGGGGCCTGCGGACTATGACGAGCTGGAGGCCTTCCTGGGCCGGATCTGCGCGGCCCGGGACCAGGGCCATGGCAAAAAGACCAAGGAGTTCATGCGCATCACGCTGGGCGCAAGTTCGCTGGTGCCCAAGCCCTGGACCCCCATGCAGTGGGCGCCCATGGCCTCGGAGGAGGCGTTGCTCAACGCCCAGAAGCGCCTGCGCGACATGACGAAATCCCTACGCGGCGTGGCCCTGCAGGTGGACGCGCCCTTCCAGGCCCGGCTCCAGGGCGTGCTCTCGCGCGGGGGCGAGGAGGCCTTTGAGCTGGTGCAGCTGGCCGCAGCCCACGGCGGCTGGAAAAAGGCCATGCGCCTCTGGGCGGACCAGGCGGCCAACATCCTGGACCGCGAGCGCGGCGAGCACGAGGCCTTCCCCTGGGAGGTCATCGACACGGGCGTGGCCCGCGCCAGCCTGTGGCGGGAATGGACCCGCGCCGCGCGCGCGCTGTCCACCCCGGGCTGCCCCAAGGGCGGCTGCGGCGACTGCGGCCTCTGCGGCATGGATGCGTGGCTGAAGGCCGGGCAGTAGCCTTCGGCCCCAGGCTGCCGACGCGCTTCTATTTCCAGGCCGCTCAAACGGCTTTCCGCACTTCCGGCAGGCCTGTTCAGGGATGGGCATCGCCAGCCTCCTCGTTCGATTCCGGCTCAATTCGCTACCGGCTCAAAAGTTGTATCCGCCCGGCAGAGCTGTCACGTTTCGCCCCTCCTTTGTGCAGCAACAACGCAAGGCCGCTTGTGCATTTTGTGCAACTGGCTGCACAAAGCTGTTTCAATCAAATTCGCAACACACCAAAATAACAAACAAATTACATTGGCACGGTGCATGCTTATATGTACGCAACACCGGACGAAACACCGCCCGGAGAGGTCCGCTCACCTACGAAGAGCAAAAAACAATTTCGAGGAGTATCCCATGAACAAGCGCATCTTCATCACCTTCACCGTTCTGGCTCTGGTCTCCATGTCGGCCTTGGCCATGGCCGCTGGCAAGGGCACCCGCGCCCGCTACGCCGAGCCGACCCTGACCCCTGAAAAGCAGGCCGCCGTGGCCACCATCGTGGACAAGCACCATGTGAAGCTCGTCGAGCTGCGTGAGCAGATCTGGGCCAAGCAGACCGAACTGCAGGCCCTGAGCCGCTCCGGCAAGGCCGAGCGGTCCGACATCCAGTCCCTCATCGGCGACATCTCCAAGCTGCGCACCAGCATGAACGCCGAGCGTGACTCCATGCGCGCCGAGATTGAGAAGGAAACCGGCATCAAGGCCTATGGACGCGGCTTCCATCGCGGCGGCATGGGCTACGGCGCCGGCGAAGGCTGCCCCGGTATCGGCGGCGGCATGGGCGGCGGCATGGGCGGCGGCATGGGCGGCGGCATGGGCGGCGGCATGGGCGGCGGCATGATGGGCGGCGCCTACTAGGCCCCCCCGCACCTCCCCGCAACGATCCCACGCAACGGCCTCACGCAACGGCCTCACGCAACGGCGGTCCGGCTGGTTCCTTCCCCCCAGCCGGGCCGCCCTTCCCATTAAACTCCCAGGGTTGTTGACAGACGCGCCTGAAGCAGCCATGCACTGACAGGCCGGGCCGCGCGCGCCCGGCCAAACCCCGCAGCACAGCAACGGAAACAGGAACATGGAACTGCGCTCCTTCAACAAAGACAAAGGCCCGCTCCTGGCGGCGGTGGTCGCGCTGCTGATCCTTGGCGCGGGCAGCGTGTTCCTCACCTGGCAGAACATCCGCCGCCAGCGCGAACTGGTGGACCAGCACCTGCTGCTCTCCGCCGGGGCCGTGCTGCACGGGGTCGAGGCCAACCTCATGCGCATCATGCACGGCATGGGACGCTCCCCGGACCTCGCGCACCGCCTGTTCCCCACCATCAAGGAATTTTTCCAGGAGATCACCGCCTCGGGCGACATCGTGTTCCTCGGCGTGTTCGGTGAAGACGGCTCCCTGGTCGTGTCCTCGGCCAAGGAGGACACCCCCGTGGCCATCGCCCTGCCCGAACAGATCGTGGCCGAGCTGGAGATCAAGGGCCACTGGGAAGGCCCCCTGCAGTACCGGGGCAAGACCGCCCTGTTCGCCGCCCTGCGCGCCCGGCCCAGCCTCTCGCGCATCTGCTCCGATGTAGTCCAGGGCGTGCCCATCCTGCCCAAGGAACTCAGTCCTCGCGGCCAGGCTCCTGGCCGGGGCCAGGGGCGCGGCCTGGGCCGAGGCCTGGGTGCGGACCCCAGAGCAGGCATGGGGCCTGGCATGGGGCCTGGCATGGGCCGGGGCATGATGGCCCCGCCACCGGACGAAGCCGGTCCGGCGCGCCAGCCCGACGTGCCCTCCATGTTCCTGGTGGCCGCCTTGAGCCCGGCCAAGCACCTGGCCCAGTTCGACGCCTACCGCCGCGCGGCCCTGCTCCAAACCGGCTACGTGCTCGGCGCCGCCGCCGTGCTCTGGTTCCTGGCCCTGGCCTACCTAAGCCGCCGCAACCAGGCGCTGAAGGCCGCGCGCCTGGAGCGCTTCCACTCCAAGCTTTTGGACAACATGCCCGACGGCCTGCTGACCCTCGGCCCTGGCGGGATCATCCTCTCGGCCAACGGCTCGGCCGCGCGCCTGCTCATGGGTGACAAGGGCGGCGACAAAAACAACGACAAGGCCACCGACAGACGGGGCGGGGATGGCGGGGCGGACCTCACGGGACGCAGCTTCCTTGAGTTCCCCTTTGCCGGAATGGCCGCCACGGACGGCTCCCGGCCGGACGAATGGCGGCAGTACGAGCACGACGGCCGCATCCTGGAGGTGCTCTGCCTGCCCCTGCAGGCCGTGGACAACTCCGAGGTCCCGGCGGACCAGGCCGAGGAGAAGCTCGTGCTCCTGCGCGACCGCACCCGCATGAAGAGCCTGGAGGACGACCTGGCCGAGGCCAAACGCCTGGCGACCATCGGTTCGCTGGCGGCGGGCGTGGCGCACGAGATCAGAAACCCGCTCTCCTCCCTGCGCGGCTTCGCCCAGCTCTTCGCCACCAAGCTCAAGGGCCAGGAGCCCCTGTCCTCCTATGCCTGCACCATGGTCCAGGAGGCCGACCGCCTGAACCGCGTGGTCACGGACCTTTTGTACCTGGCCCGCCCGCGCGAGCTGACCCCGGACCCGGTGGACCTGGTCCAGGTGGTGGAGAGCCTGCAAGGCCTGCTGCGCTTCGACCTGGAGGCCAAGGGCGTGAAGCCCAGGCTCGACCTGGCCGAGACGCACCTCTGCGCCGACGAGGACGGCCTCAAGCAGGCGCTGCTGAACCTCATGGTCAACGCCCTGGACGCCCTGCCCGAAGCCCAGCCCGAGGGAGGAGGCGGCGGCATCACCCTGTCCTCCCGGTCCGCCTCCCCGGCGGATGGCGGCGACGGCCCCGGCGTCTGGATCAGCGTGGCCGACACCGGCCAGGGCATGGACGAGGAGGTGCGCAGCCAGGCCTTCGAGCCCTTCTTCACGGCCAAGCGCCAGGGCACGGGCCTGGGCCTGGCCATCGTCCAGGGCATCATGCGCGCCCACAAGGGCCGCGCGCTCATCGACTCCACGCCGGGCCAGGGCACCACCGTGCACCTCTTCTTCCCGGACTGCCCCGAGTCCGCCGACAAGAGCGCAGATAAAAACGCAGCAGAGAACGCCCGCGTGATCAGCGGGCCCGACGACGGAGGTGGCGCGACATGACCAGGACCGACGAACGCACAGTGCTCGTGGTCGACGACGAGCCAGCACACCGGCTCATGGTGCGCGCCGTGCTGGAGGACGAGGGCTGGACCGTGGTTGACGCCGCCAGCGGCGACAAGGCCCTGGCGCTCATCGGCAAGACCCAGCCCCACGTGGCCCTGGTGGACATGAAGATGCCCGGCATGGACGGCCTGACGCTCATGCGCGAGCTGCACGCCCGCATGCCCGGCCTGCCTGTGGTGCTGCTCACCGCCTTCGGAAGCGTCGGCTCCGCCGTGGACGCCATGAAACAGGGCGCATTCGACTACCTGACCAAGCCCGCCGACAACGAAGAACTCAAGGCCGTGCTGGAGAAAAGCTACGAGTACCGCCGCCTCATCGAGGAGAACGCCCGCCTGCGCTCCGAGCGCCCGGACCTGGGCGGCGGCATCATCGGCGCCAGCCCGGCCATAGCAAGGGTGCGCGAACTCATCGAGCAGGCCGGGCCCAGCGAGGCCACGGTGCTCATCCTGGGCGAGAGCGGCACCGGCAAGGAGCTGGTGGCCGACGGCCTGCACCGCGCCAGCCAACGCTCGCGCAAGCCGCTCATCAAAGTCAACTGCGCGGCCCTGCCCGCAGACCTGCTGGAGAGCGAACTCTTCGGCTACATGAAGGGCGCCTTCACCGGCGCGGTGAAGGACAAGCCCGGCCGCTTCCAGCTGGCCAGCGGCGGCACCCTGTTCCTGGACGAGATCGGCGACATGCCGAGCCATCTCCAAGCCAAGCTCTTGCGCGCCCTGCAGGAAAAGATCGTGGAGCCGCTAGGCTCCGTGAAGCCCGTCGAGACCGACGTGCGCGTGCTGGCAGCCACCAACCGCGACCTGCGCGCCGACGTGGCCAGCGGCCGCTTCCGCGAGGACCTGTTCTACCGCCTGGCCGTGCTGGAGATCCCCATCCCGCCCCTGCGCGACCGCCTGGAGGACCTGCCACTGCTGACCGGCTTTCTGCTGCGCAAGCTCGGGCAAAAGAACCACAAGGAGATCCGCTCCGTGAGCCCGGCCTTCCTGGAGGCCCTGACGCGCCACACCTGGCCCGGCAACGTGCGCGAACTGGAGAACGTCCTTGAGCGCGCCCTCATCCTGGCCCGCGCCGACACCTTCGGCCCGGACCTGCTGCCCCCGCAGCTGGCCGCGCTCGTCAGCAGCGCCGCCTGCCCCGTCCCCGGCGACCTCCGGAACGCGCTCCTGGCCGACCCGGCCCCCCACGCCCTGGAAAGCGCCATGGACGACGCCGAGCGCGAGACCCTCGTGCGCGCCCTGGACTCTTTCGCCGGGCACCGCGAAAAAACCGCCGACGCGCTGGGCATCAGCCGCCGCACCCTGCAGTACAAGCTCAAGAAATACGGCCTGACCAAACGCTAGGCCAGCCGCCAGCCCGCACCCGCACGGCGAAAACCACGCGGGGGTTGACGCCCGCCTGCGCCACCACAACCGACACCAACGCCTCACACCAACGGAGAACCCCATGCTCAAGATCGCCATCCCCACCCGCAGCGGCACCGTCGACGAACACTTCGGACACTGCGAGTCCTTCACCATCTACAGCCTGAACCAGGACAAGTCCGTGGCCGCATGCGAGAGCTTCACCCCGCCCCCGGCCTGCGGCTGCAAGTCCAACCTCATCCCCACTCTGGTGGACATGGGCGTGTCCATGCTCATCGCCGGAAACATGGGCGAAGGCGCGGTGACCAACCTGCGCAAAGCGGGCATCAAGGTCATCCGTGGCGCGGCCGGACCGGTGGACGCCGCCCTCAAGGCCTGGGTGGACGGCAAGCTCGCCGACAAGCAGATCGTCTGCATGGAGCACGGCGCCGACCACGAGTGCCACCACGGCAGCGGCCACTAGCCAAGAAGATGCCTCCGGCGGCCAAGGCCGGGAGATGCCTCCGGCGGCCAAGGGGCCTGAGGCCCCTTGGAACCCCCGTTGGCCTGGGCCAGGGAGGCCTGGGCGGCTGCGTCGGCTTGGCCCTGGCAATGCGTTCGGATTTCCCGAGGGGGGACCCACGGAAAATCCGAACGCGGTTGGCCTCTATTAAGAGCGTTGCCGAAAGGGCAAAGATGCTCTCTCACGACCCAACAAAGCCGAAAGGGCTGTTTCAGGTTCCTCCTGAAACAGCCCTTTCGGCGTAATGGGGGGTCCGGGGGCCTCAGGCCCCCGGCGGGGTAAAGGGGCAGAGCCCCTGGCTGGGGTGCCGGGGCAGCGCCCCTGGCTGGGGTGCCTTGCTGTCAGGCGACGGACACCTGGCCGCCCTGGATTTCCCGGCGCACGTCCTCCAGGTCGATGACCACGGGGTCGATCATGCTGTGCCCCCCGCGTTCGCCCCAGAGGTTCTCCGTGGCGAAATGGCCGTCGTAGCGCGCATCGTCCACGATGTAGAATCCATCCTCGTGCATGAGGCGGTCCCAGCGGTGCACGAAGAAATCGAACTTCCGGGGATCGAACCCGGCGACGTTCTCCCAGCGCCAGGTGAGGGAGCAGACCTCGTCCACGTAGCCCATGAGGGTGAGAAAGCGGGCCTTGCTGTCCAGGTACATGCGGCGGCGCAGCAACACCGCCGCGTCCTTGATGCCCTTCGGGTCGAAGGAGACCTGTTCGCCGTCCAGGGTCACCTCCACCATGGAGTCTTCGCCGAGTTTCATGCCGCAGGTGCAGGTGTTGCCCTTGCGCCACCACTCCAGGTATTTCGTCTTGTAGATGCCGCGGCCTTCCTCACGAACCTTCTCCGCAGTAGAGGCGGACACGGGGTGCAGGGCGAGGTCACAGCAGCAGCCGGTGATGGTCATACACAATTCCATGAAGTTCTCCTGATGGTCCGGTTGGGGGGGGGCGGCACTGGGCTTCACGCGATTTCAGGTCCGGGATCAGGTCGGTATCCAACACTCTGGAGCTGCGCCGATCCTTGGACTGTTTGCCGTCAGGTTTTGCTCCTCTTCAATGGCCCGTTTTTGGGGAAACGGTCCTGCTCACAAGCAGAACGCCCGCGCAGCTCTTTGAATCCCCGTCACATGGCTGCGCCAGGCAGCGGGCCGATCCGGCCGCGAGGATGGTCCGGGTTATCCCAACTCGGTTGCGCCCAGGGTCTTGGCAGGCGGCACCGGGAGCACCGTCTGCTCACGGCGGGCCTGGCGAAGCCGAAAGAGCTGGATGGCGCTCATTTTTGCGGCGATTTCGACATAGGGCGACGAGATGTCCACGATTTCCAGCGCATTCTTCGGGCACGCCTCGACGCAAGCGAACACATCCTTGCCGTTTTCGGCGCGCCACTCCTGGCACAGGTCGCACTTCTTGGCCGAGGCCTGGTTCTTGCGTCCGCAGAAGGCCGTCTCGCCCTCCACGCCGACCTCGATGGCGCCGAAGGGGCAGGCCATGACGCACATCTTGCAGCCCACGCACATCTCCTCGTTGACCATGACCACGCCGCCGACGTGGTGGATGAGCCCGAATTGGCACGCGTTGGCGCAGGGGGCGTCGGTGCAGTGGTGGCACTGGGTCGGGAACTTGAGGTTGCCGACCTTCACGACCTTGATGCGGGGCATGACCGGCAGCCCGTTCTTCTTGGCCTCCTTGTAGGACATATTGATATGGGCGCCCACGCAGGCCATTTCGCACTTCTTGCAGCCGATGCACTTGTCCGGGTTGGCGTGAACGATGTAGTTATGAGGCATATTCGACATGGTCTTCACCCCTGCGGAGTTTTTTCGACTTCAATGCTTTCCACGTACAGCTCACGTCCGGTGGCAAGTTTTACGGAGCCCGTCTTGCATGAGGGGCACTTGAGCATCCTGCCCCGCCCGACCGCCGTTGTTCCGCAAATCGTGCACGTCCCGGTGGCCGGGATGCGCTTGATGATCAGTTTCGCCTTGTCCGCAGCGGTCCCTTCGGCCAGCATTTCAAAGCAGGCCGCAAGGGTCGTGGCCTCCACTCCGGCCAAGTCCCCGATGCAGAGGCGCACCTGCGTCACTGCGCTCACGTGCGCCTTTTGCGCCTCGTCGGCCACAATGCCCAGAATGCTCATCGCCATTGAGGACTCATGCATTCCGACAGCCCTGGACCTCTTCCATACGCATCACGGCAACCATCGCTTGTGTTGACACGTTACGTCCGCCAGACAACAACGAAAATACAGCTACATGGCATTTGCCGATCCATTCCGTGCACCAACTGTCCCGAAGGCACCGCCTCCTAGCGCTCGGTGCAGGAAATGCACGGGTCGATGCTGTTCACGATCAGCGCGATGTCGGCAACCTGGCAATTCGCCAGCATGACCTGCAGCGCTTCCCAGTTCATGTAGGTCGGAACACGCCACTTCAAACGCTGGGGGGTGTCCGTGCCGTCCGAACGCAGGTAGTAGAAGACCTCGCCCCTGGGGGCTTCGCTTCGCGCCACGGCCTCACCCGGCGGGATCACCGGAACCTCCCGGATGTTGATCGGTCCGCCGGGGAGTTGGCGCAGGCACTGCTCGACGATCTTCACCGACTGGACCGCCTCGCGCAGGCGCAGCAGCGCCCGGGAGTGCACGTCGCCCTTGGTGTCGGCCTGCACCTCGAAGTCGAGATCGGGATACGCCGCATACGGCGCGTTGCGGCGCAGGTCGTAGGCCACGCCGGAAGCCCTGGCCACGGGGCCGACAACGGCGTGGCGCCTGGCTTCTTCAAGGGACAGGATGCCGATGCCCTGGGTCCTGGTGCGGATGAGCGGGTCGCGCTCAAAGACCCCGTAGAGCTCGTCGAGCTGGGGCTTGAAAAGTTCGAGCTGGCCGAGAAGAAAGGGGGCGGTGGATTCGTCGATGTCGCGGCGGCAGCCGCCGATGATGCACTGGCCCAGGTTCATGCGGTTGCCGTAGACGCCTTCCTTGGCATCCTGCATGATTTCCCGAACCTCCATGGCGTGCATGAACAGGGAGTCGAATCCGGTGAGGTGGGCCATGATGCCGACGTTGAAGAGGTGCGACGCGATGCGCTTCACCTCGTCGGCGATGACCCGCAAATACTTGGCCCGTTCGGGCACGACGAGTCCGCTCAAGTTCTCCACAGCCATGCAGTAGGTGGCCGGGTGGCTGTTGGAGCACAGCGAGCAGACCCGCTCGACCAGCGTGACGTTCTGGAAGTAGTTGCGCTGCATGGCCAGGGCTTCCATGCCTCGGTGCACATGCCCAGCGGCAAGCTCCACGGAGCGCACGGTTTCGCCCTCGACCTGGATGTCGAAGTACATGGGTTCTTCCAGGGCCACGTGCAGCGGGCCTATCGGCAGGGTGTAGGTGGTGGAGGACATCAGTTCTTTTCTCCCTTGGTCCATTCAGGCAACTGCCTTCCCGCATACACCTTTTCCCACAGGGTGGAGGTCGAGGCGCCGTTCATCATGGTGGAGAGCGGAACCAGCCGGTCGAGTATGGCCGCGTCGAGGCTCTTGTCGAGGAACAGGCGGCGCGGGTTCGGATGGTCTTCCAGGACGATCCCGTAGAGCTCGGCGAACTCGCGCTCGTTCCAGTCCGCGTTCTTGAACCATGGGGTGATGGAGAAAACCCTGGGCGGGGCGTCGGGCAGGCAGACCGAGACGGTCACCACCACGCCCTCCAGGTCGAAATGGTAGGCGATCTCGTGCCCATCCGCCTCCGTGCGGCCGAACTTGTCGTTGCGGTAGGCGGTGACGGTCACAAGGCGTGCGCCGCACCCGGCCAGCAGCGGCGCGATGGAAAGCAGGCTCTCCGGGGTGTCAAGCTTCACCCACCCGAAGCCATTGCCATTCACGTCCGAGGTCCAGTTCAGAAACCCCGCGCCAAGGGCCTTGGATACCGCTATTTCTACGGATTTCTTCGCGATCTCGTTCATGGGTTCTCCTGCCTGTGAAGGGGGCGGGCCTGCGCGACGTTCCTGACGATGCTCTGGCGCTTGCACTGGGGGCACAGCAGAAAACGGTCGGGACTGCGCACGCCGAGCTTGTCGATGATGGCCTGCGGACGCGGCTGGATCTTGGCGCCGCATTGGGCGCATGCCCCAAAGGGGATGACGTCCGAAATGCAGTTGGAAAACATCTCCGCGCCCGTATGGGCCAGGTGCCAGTTGTTGGACATGGTGATCGCGCCGGTGGGGCAGTAGTGGGCGCACATCCCGCAGAAAACGCAGGAGTTGTGCCACAGCAGGTACTGCATGCCCGAACCGTCCTCGCTGGGGCGGATTTGGATGGCCCCCGCGGCGCAGACGTGGCGGCAGATGCCGCAGAGGATGCACTTTTCCGGGTCGTGCACGGCGCAGCCACGGAAATTCTCGTGGGTTTTCGCTGGCGCAAAGGGAAACGGGTCCGTGGAGGGCCCGAGGAACAGGTTGCGCAGCATGATCTTCAGGAATGGGAGCATACGCTCTCCTTGAGTCTGGCGCGCCAGACCTCCACGGCCTTCAGCACGCCTTCCATGATGGCCTGCGGCCTTGGCGGGCAGCCGGGGACAATGACGTCCAGGGGGATGTAGTGGTCGATGTCCGCGCCCACGGTATAGCCGTCGCGGAAGCAGCCGCCGGAAACCGGGCACACGCCCACCGCCACCGTGACCTTGGGGTGGGGGATCTCATTGTAGACCCGGAGCACCTTGTCGCGCACGCGCAGGGTAAGCGGACCGGAGATGAGCACCACGTCCGCATGCCGCGGGCTGCCGCAATACTTGCAGCCCAGGCGCTCCACGTCATAGCGCGGAATGAGCGCGGTGGTGGCCATCTCCACATCGCAGCCGTTGCACGAGCCCGCATTGATCCGGTAGATCCAGGGGGAGCGCGAGGCGAGTTTGCAGAGCAATTGGAGCATCAGGCACCCTTCCTTAACGCAGCAGGAACGCCAGCCCCAGGCTGACGAGCGCCAGCGGTGAGGTGTACTTCACGAAGAACGAGAAGCCCTGGTCCAGGCGCAGCCGGCCAGTGGCAGCCCGGAAAAACGTCACCGAGACCATGAGCAGCACCAGACACTTGCAGATGTGCCAGAGGAGGTTCACCAGCACCCCGCCGCCGATGCCGATGCCGACGCCGGTGGCGCCGTCGCCGATAGAAACAAGGGGATTGGGGCACAGCAGCGCGACGCCCAGCTCCAGCACCACCACCAGCTTCACCGCGCTCATGAGGTGGAACACCGCGAGCAGCGGGCCCGAGTATTCGAGCAGCGGTCCTTCGATGACCTCGGGCTCGGCCTCGGGGATGTCGAACAGCCCGTGGCCCATGGTGCCGGGGATGAAGAGGACCAGCGCCAGGGCTGCGGGCAGCATCACCGGGTCGAAGAGCAGCGGCCCGTGCTGGAACTGGTAGTCCATGATGGCGGGAAGGGACAAAAGCGAGCCGGTGGAGCCGCCCACGCGCACCGCCACGGCCAAAAACGAGGCGATGAGCGGCATCTCGTAGGCGAACATCATGCACATCTCGCGCGAGAAGCCAAGCGCGCCGTAAGGCGAGCTGGAGGAGCCGCCGGCGAGCATCAGCCCCATGGCGGGAATGGGCAGCAGGTAGAGCAGGACCAGAAGGTCGCCCAGGCCGCTCACGCCGCTCCACACGCCGCCGATGGGCATCAGCGCCGCAGTCACCAGCACGCCGGTCAAACCCAGCACCGGCGCCAGCCGGAAGGCCCCCTCGTTGGCTGTGTCCGGAATGAGCGTCTCCTTGGTCGTGAGCTTGAGGATGTCGAGCGCGGGCTGGTAAAGGGGCGGGCCGACGCGACGCTGCAGCCGGGCCAGCACCTTTCTGTCCACGCCCTTGAGCAGCAGCCCCAGGGCGAGGACGAAGAGTCCGCCGGGGAAGATCAGGACGGCGAAAACCGCTTGCAGGCTGTCAGTCAGGACGTCAGTCATGCTGTCCTCCCAGGCGCTTGAGAGAGAAGTACCCCTTGGACATGCCGGCCAGCAGCTTGATCGGGGCGGCGTAGAGATCCCCGGCGCCGATGCGCGTGAGCAGCTGGTCCACGCTGGTCTCGCCGCAGGTGTGGATGGCCGTGCGCCGCACCCGCCGGGCGGTAAGGCGCGCGACGCCCAGCCACACGCCGCCGCCCACGGCCAGGAGCATGCAGCTTAAGAGCGTCATGTTGCAGGCGCCATAGCCGGAGACGATGCCCGAGAGCCCGACCTGCGGGGGCGTGAGGCCCAGGCTCTGCTCCAGCCCGGCGATGGGAATGAGCGCCAGGCCCGGAAACACGCCGGTGAGCAGGCACAGCCCTGCCAGGAGCATGATCGGCAGCCGCATGGCCAGGCCGACTTCGCTCGCGCGCTCTGCGGCGGGCGTCAGCTGGCCGAAGAAGGCCCCGTGCATGAACTTGAGGAAGTAGGCCAGGGTGATGACGCTCGACAGGATGGCGATGATGGCCAGCACGAGTTCGCCGCGCTCGATCAGGGCGTAGTAGATGACAAGCTTGGAAGTGAACCCGTTGAAGGGCGGCATGCCTGCGGCCGAGAACAGGGCCGCGCTGAAGCACAGGAAGGTCACCGGCATCTTGCGGCCCATGCCGCCGAGCTCCTCCAGGTTGTGGGCGTGGCTGGCGTACATGAGCGCGCCAGCGCACAAAAACGCAAGGTCCTTGAAGATCATGTGGTTGAACAGGTGCAAAAGGCCCCCGGCCACGCCAAGCGACGTGCCCAGGCAGATGCCGAGCACCACGTAGCCGAGCTGGCTGACGGTGGAGTAGATGAGCATCTCCTTGATGCCGGTTTGCAGCAGCGCCTGAACGCCCGCATACAGGATGGTGATGCCCCCGATCCAGGCGCCCACGTACATGGCCGTGTCCAGGGCCTGGGCAGCGTCGCCGCTGGCCCCCTGGGCCAGGACGAAGCGCAGCAGCAGGATGCCGAAGGGGCCGCTCTTCAGCAGCATGGCCGAGATGTAGCCGCTCACCGGGGTGGGCGCGGTGGCCGGGTGCATCTGCCAGTCGATGCGCAGCGGCAGCATGGCCGCCTTCATGAGCATGCCGACGCCCATCAGGCAGATGCCGGGCAGCCACACGCCGGAGGGCGAGGAGGCCACGGCCCGTGCCACGACGTCAAAGTCGTAGCCGCCGCAGGCGTGCCCGAGGAGCAGCACGCCCAGGAACAGGACCGACGCGCCCGCGATGTTGAACAGGAAGTACTTGGTGCCTTCCTTGAGGGCCGAGGGCGTCTCCTCATGGATGATGGCGAAGAACAGCGGCCAGCTGCTCATGATTTCCCAGAAGCAGAAGAAGGCCACGAGCGAACTGACCGTGGTCATGCCCACCAGGCCGCTGATCATGGTCAAAAAGACCGCGAAGAAGCGCCAAGGGCTGTGGCTGTGCGACATGTAGCCGGTGGAGTAGGCCACGTTCAGCACGCCCAGGGCCAGCACCAGCAGGGCGAAGTAGCGTTGCAGGTCCGTGGGGAATCCGGTCCCGGCAATGGCCCAGCCCAACGCCAGCACAAGGCTCAATGTGGCCGCAGCGCCGCACAGCTTCAGGTTGCGGCGCAGCACGATGGCGACCGCCGCGCCGAGGAGCGGGAGGACAGCCGCAGGCGGCCAATGGATGGCGATGTCGGGCAGGGTTCCCCCGGCGGGGAAGAGCGCGTTGGCAGCGGGCAGGACAAGCGCCACCCACTGGGACGAGAAGACGCCCGAGCACAGCGCCAGCGCGGCCAGGACGCCGATGGCCAGGCCCATGGTCATCGGCAGCGGGGCCACGGGAGCGCCCTCGTACCGGCTGAAGAACAGCACCTTGACGATCCGGCCGTAGTAGATGCAGCCGATGAGGCCGCCGACCAGGATCAGCGCGGCCATCCAGGGCTGCCCGGCGTCCAGGACGGCCTTGAGCATGAGGAACTTGCTGAAGAAGCCGCCCATGGGCGGCAGTCCCATGATGGACACCAATCCCACGGCCATGCAGGCCCCGGTGAAGGGCATGGCCTTGCCCAGGCCCGCCAGGTCGCCAAGGCGCTGGCTGCCCGCGCGCAGGATGAGGCCGCCCGCCGCGAGAAAGAGCAGGTCCTTCATCACCGCGTGGTTCAACACGTGGGCAAGCGCGCCTGCCGTGGCGGCAAAGGTCCCCAGGCTTAAGACAAGGCCGATCTCGCCGATCTGGGCCAGGGTGGAGTAGGCGAGCATGCGCTTGATGTCCTGCTGCACCAGGGCCATCACCTCGCCGAGGACGAAGGTCGCCGCCGCCATGCCGGTCAAAAGCCAGAGCACCCACCGGCCGTACCCGCCCTCAAGCGGGGCGCTGGCCAGTGCCGAGACCACCAGGGCCACGCCGAACACGCCGACCTTGGTCAGCAGGCCGGACAGCGGGGCCGAGATGGAGGACGGCGCCACCGGGTGCGCGGCGGGGAGCCAGGAGTGCAGCGGGAAAAGGCCCGCCTTCACCGTGAAGCCCGCCAGCACCATGAGCGCCACGCCTGCGGCGGCGGCCGGGCTGTAGGCCGCGAGGGCCCCGGCCATGCCCCCCAGCACGTCGGGAGCGCCGGTGGCGCTCAGGGCCAGCAGGCCGACCTGCATGACGCCCGCGCCGCCCACGCACATCACCAGGTACTTTGCGCCGGCCGCGAGGGCCTCGCCCGTGCGCTTGTGCACCACGAGCATGTAGGAGGAGAAGGTCATGATCTCGAAGCAGCTGTAGAAGGCGGCCACATCCGTGGCCGAGGCCAGGCCGAGGAGCGAGGCGAGCATGAGGAACAGGAAGAAATAGTAGCGGCCCTCGCCTTCCTGGCCGTCCATGTAGCCGATGGAGTAGACCACGATGAGGCCGCCGCCCAGGGCGAAGAGCATGGTGAAGAGCTGGCGCAGCGGGTCTATTGCTGCCCCTGCCACAGACCCTGCCACCGGCGCGGCCATGACCGCCCCAAGCGTTGCCGCGGCAAGGGCCAGCGCGGCAAGGCCGCGCAGCTTCGGGGCGAAACGGACGATGGCGAACATTGCGAAGGCGCCCAGGTAGGCGATCAGCACCGGGAGCGGCCAGGCTCCCAGCCCGGCCATGTGGCCTGCGGATTCTGCGGCGCCCGGCAGCCAGTCGTGGAGCGACTCGGCCAGCGGTCCGGAGAAGAGACAGGCCAGGGCCAGGGCTCCGGCCAGCAGCAGACTGCCCGCGCCGACCCCGGCGAAATATGCGGGCTTGGGCTCCGGCGCATCGCCGCGCTGAAGGCACACCTCATGAACGACGCGCACCGTGTACAGCACGGCCACAAGCCCGGCTGCGGCAAGGCCCAGGGCGACCAGGAGGCTGCCGCCCCTCACTGCGGCAAGGAGCAGGAACTCCTTGCCCGGAGGCGCGGTGAAAGGAGTCAGGCCGATGGCCGTGAACATGGAGAAGCCCAGCAGCAGCGCAAGCCCCGGACGACGGACGCCCGCCGCTGCCAGGGCCGAGAGGGAAGAGCCGCCCCGCTCCGTCGCCAGTCGGCGCAGACACAGGAACCACACGGTCCTGGCCGCAGCCTGGTAGAGCAGCTGCAGGGCCGCGCCCAGCGCTCCGCCCGCTTCCCCCGAACCGAAGCCGACGAGCGCATACCCGAGCTGGGCAACTGCGGAGAAAGCCGTCAGCCGTTTGAGATCCTTAAGCGAAAGAAACGCCAGCACCTCGCTCACGAGAGCAATCATGGCGCCTGCAGACATTGCGTACTGGGCGTACGTTTGTTGCATGGCTGTCTCCTTGTGGTGCGTTTCTGTCCGTGTGCAGCTTTTCAGCGTTGCAGAACGTGAATTTAGTCACAAGCTATGCCGCCCTCCTGCGATGCGTCAACCTGCTGTGCCGATGGAATATTTTGGGTCAGGCTTCGGCCCTGGCGAAAGCTGGACCGCGTAGGACCGGACAGACCAGGGCGCGGCCCCTGGCCCCTGTTCAAAAAAAGATGCCTCCGGCGGCCAAAGCTGGGAGATGCCTCCGGCGGCCAAAGGGCCTGAGGCCCCTTGGAACCCCCATTAGACCTGGGCCAGGGAGGCCTGGGCGGCTGCGTCGGCTTGGCCTCGGCAATGCGTTCGGATTTCCCGAGGGAGGGACCCTCGGAAAATACGAACGCGGTTGGCCGCCCCTTCGGGGCCTTCATGGGTGTTGTGGCCAGGATTCAGGTCGCGCCACGGCCACTTCCGCCTCCCTGCCGCCTTGCCGGGATTTCCCGAAGAATCTCCCCTGACCCGCACAAGCCGAAAGGGCTGTTTCAGGTTCCTCCTGAAACAGCCCTTTCGGCGCACTGGGGGGTCCGGGGGCCTCAGGCCCCCGGCGGGGTGCCGGGGCGGAGCCCCTGGCTGGGGGCCCAGGGGCGGGAGCCCTTGATCTTCCCCAACACCTGTCAACCCGCTATTTTTGTCCTTTTACCGGCCAAAACCATTCCATTTTTGTCCGGCCCAGAAACCCCATGCTATGCTTGCGTAATTTGCGCCGGGCACCTTGCCTGGCTCGTAAACGCAAGGAGTCCCCATGCCCTCCTCATCTTTTTTCATTTCGGCGCGATGAACGCGGCCGCATTGCAGAGCGCACCCTGAACCTCAACGACGAGACCGAAATCCGGCGCTACGCCTACGATTCGGCAGGACGCCTCGCCCGCGTCGCCGATGGCTCGGGCGGTCTGCTGGAGTCCTACCAGTACGACCACGAGGGCCGACGCCTCGCCGACATCAACCCGCAGCGCTTCATCGGCGCACGGCGCTACACGTACAGCCCCGGTAATCGGCTACTCCAGGCGGGCAGCGCCCAGTACGGCCACGACAAAGCGGGTTTTCGCAACCTGAAGATTGAGGGCGGCCGCGAGACGAGATACCGCTATGAGCCCGGCGGCCTGCTCATGAGCGTAGACCTGCCCGACGGGCGACACATCAAGTATGGCTACGACGCCAAGGGCCAGCGCACGGAAAAGCGCATCGACGGCCGCGTGGCCGAGTCCTATCGCTGGCTGGACCCGCTGCGGCTCTCGGAATTCCACGACGGACGCGAGTGGTGGCGTCTGGCGTACCTCAAGGGTCGCACGCCGGTGGGCGTCACCGACGGCGAGGCGTCATATCTTTTCATCACGGACCAGCTCGGCACGCCGCGCGCCCTTGCCACGCTTGACGGAAATGTTGTACAGACGATGCGGTACGATGCCTTCGGCAACCCCCTTCGGGGGCTTCAAGGGCCTGTGCAACTGCCCTTGGGCTTCGCGGGCGGGCTCTTTGACGCCGACACGGGCCTGACGCGCTTCGTCTGGCGCGACTACGACGCCGACACCGGGCGCTTCACCGCCCCTGACCCCATGGGCGCAAAAGGCGGCGACGAGGATTGGTACGGCTATTGCGTTGATGATCCGGTGAACCGGGTGGATGCGTGGGGGCTGTGGCCTCTCTTCGGCTTCGGAGGTGAGGAGCAGAAATCGGGCGAAGGAAACACGGCACAGGGCAGAACCGGGCGCGACGACAATCCCTACTGCAAGGTGTATCCGTGCGATGACAACGGGACCATGCAGGGGGACTATCAACCTATTGAAGGCCGGAAGGATGTTCCGCCATTCATGATCCAGTTTCCGATGCTTGACCCTATCGTCTGGCCTTTCGAGAACTACTATGAGCGCCACAAAATGGAGAAGCATTAAGAATAGCAACAAAGGAGCATACAGATGCAAAAAGCGTGGTACATCGTTGAAGTGTACTGCTTGCTAACGATAAACCATATATTGCAAAAGGTTCGACAAGCGATCGATGATCCTGTGCTGCTGGCGATCCTGATTTCTCATCTTGCATTTGTGTTTACAACGGCGCTGCTGACATTTCGCGGAAGCCGCATTGCCAGTAGACTTCTTGCAGCATTCATCGTCATAGGCGTGTTATATTACTTTTGGGCTCAGAGATTATTCGCGCCTGGGTTTGACATCTACACGGCGTACATGCTGCTTGTTCAAGCCTATCTCCTCATTGGCGCCATCAAGCTCTGGCGCATCAGGGAGTTACCAACGCGCTTCACCGATCCGCCGGTGCAGGAGTCCGCAAACCATTGACGCCGAAGGCATCCGCCAAATGAATGCGGGGCGAGGAGTGTGCGACTCCCCGCCCCGTCGACGTTTTGGGATGTTCAGCTGGGTATTACAATTATTTCCTTGACCGGGTCCCAGGGGCAGCGTCCCTGATTTTTCGCCTACGGCTTGGCGTCGCGCACGGGCCAGACGTGGAACTCCGCGCCGGGCTTGAAGCCCACGCCCACAGCTCCCTTCTGGATGTAGAGCACGAAGGCCCAGTTCTGGTCGAAGCCGCTGCTGGTGCTGGACCAGAG
>Ga0209800_10002143_pt1 | contig 18102 bp, 7 predicted proteins | sample Higcelweek8metaG_FD_187174 | JGI IMG/M metagenome (GOLD analysis project Ga0209800, IMG submission 187174) | Freshwater pond sediment microbial communities from the University of Edinburgh, under environmental carbon perturbations - High... | ecosystem: Environmental > Aquatic > Freshwater >...
TGCATCTTTGACTGGTTTACTTGTCTGATAATCCATGACAACACCCGCGATTACTGCCTTTTCTGACTGGTAATTTATTGAAGGCAGCTCATTCTCTGTAATCTGCTTCCATGTAAAGCGGCGCCAACCCTGTGTCAAAAGAAGGTAATCCAGTGCTTTATCAGCTTTCTTTTCCTTTGGATCAAAGTAGAACCGCGGCTCATCAACTTTACCTTTAAGATCTGATTCCGTGAGTATATGTGAGAGAATTGTCGATGATTTATCGTCAGCAAAGCTTAGAAGCTGATCATCGCTGACAGAAAGAGAAAAGTTACCCGGCATTCTCATTCCGGTTTCATCGCTTGCAGTAACAGTCAGCTTGACTTTTTCGCGTGGAAGATATCTTTCCTTGTCACTCTTTACTGATACAGTCAACTGCCTGTGTTTATTGACAAAAACAAGACGTTCTGCCCGCTCAATATCCTTTGAATCAAAAAGTGTGATCTGCGCAACACCGATCGGTACACCTTTAAGGTCAATGGATTGCCGGTTCATTCCTTTTTTTGCGTCAATCACCTTTGAAAAATACTCATTGCCCCTGACCTGCATGAAAATCCGGAGTTTTTCATCACGTGTTGAACCAATTGAAATTTTAAGTGTTGAATTTGTCACCTCGTTTACAGATAAAACATATCCCTGCTGCATCGGTTCAGGTATCGGATAGCTTTCTTTTATTCCTGCCGGACGTGTAATATAGGCGGTGTACTGTTTTCCTTCAGCAGGTGTAAATGTAAATGCGCCCATACCCATGTGAAAGCTTGAAAAATCTGTAACCTTGTTTTTACTGTCATCAACGACAAATCCTTCTATGTCAGCCCCTTTGTCAAATTCATTTTTTGCTCTGAACGCAATTTTTGATTCCAGTCCGGCAACCGGATCGCCGCCCTCAGGATAGAATGTCAGTGCTATTTTGTTAAGTACTATCGGAATTGCGCGGGAAATTGATTCCATCTGTCCGTCATAATCAATGAGCACATTGAGAAGTCCGTCTGTGCTTGTCAGTGCTGCGGGAAGATCAAATGCAATTTTCACTTTGCCGGAAATGTCACTCTTGAGTTCCTTTGACAGGATCTGTACACCTGCTATAGCAACTGTAAAGGTAACTGGTGATTCTGCAAGGGGCTTGTTCTCGTTTGTTGAAATTGCCAGGTCAGCCTGTACCTTGTCACCTGAACCATAGGCTTTTTTTGCAAAGTCAAGCTTCATTTTAAGGCGGGGAAGAACAACGTCCTGAATCTGAATGTCTTTTATGAAAAAGGCCGGATCCGGATCATTTTTCTGCCAGTTTGTATATGCTTTAATTTTGTATATGCCGCCGGCGATATCATCACTTAGTGAAATATCCCCTTTTGCAATACCGTTTTTGGCAATAAGCGCGAGGCTTTTCTCGACACTGCCTTTTGGATTCAGCAGTTCAACGTAGATAATGTCACTTTTTGCTGATGCCTTGAGTGAGAATGCATCACGCGCAAAAGCAGAAAACCAGATTGTTTCCCCCGGAGAATAGAATGGTTTATCACACTGAACATAGACCCTGTCTTCAGGCAGAATATCATTCCACTGCCTGAATTTCTTGCTTAATTCGTCAATTTTGTCAACAATAGCTTTGCCATTCTGTCCGGCAAAGAGAAATGCCGCAGTCATACCGCATAATAACAATCCAGCGATTACCCTGTTTTTCATATTATTCTCCGGTTATAGAGTTATTTCCATTTATGTGATTATAATCAATATTTATTAAAACAACGTCTCTGTTCATAAAAAAGTTACAATGATGAATTATACTATTTTTACATTTGAGTAGATACTGTTTTTTTAGAGCTGCTTATAAAAGTTGTTTATGCTTTCTGTGTCTTTGTCAGGTTTATGGAGATTTCGCTTAGGGGGGATTTCTGATAAAATGATTATTGATTGGTTTTTCAAATACTAAATTATCATTTACACGGGATGCTATCGCATCGGCATAGCCACATAAATGCCCGGAACTATTACGGTTTTACTGTTGGGATTCTGACTTTTTCCGGGTGCAACAGTACAGATATGTTTTCCCGTCAGAGAAACTATTGTTTGTGCTGCACTGTACGACATATTGCACAGAGTATGCCTGTGCTTTTTGTAACGCAATCTGTAACAATATCTTGTGCATATCACTCACGCTCAACTGGGGTATTTAGGTTTAATGTGCCTGCAGTATCATGGTTGTCCGTGTGCCCGTGCCAGTCTGCTTAATTATGTATACGCCAGTTTTTATTGATGCGCTTTTAATACCGCTTAATACTTTACGTCCTGATAGATCAAAAAATTCAGTTTCGTGCATATCGTCATTAAAAGTTACGGCTGTCAATGGTGATTTTTTCTGCGTCTGTCCGCAGACAACAGAGACCGCTCCATCCTCAAAAGCCCCCAGATCCGGTGCTGTACCGCTCCATTTCAAGCCGACATCAACCCCTTTATCAATATACCTGCTGCCTGCAAGGTGCATGAATCTGATATCAGGCAGATCGCCGTTGGCTTTACGCGGAGCGTAAATTCCTGCTGTGTCAAGACTGACAAAATCAGACGCGGAAGGTGCGGTTGTCATGTTCCATGAGTTGTTTGCGGCCTCGGTGCCCGGACCGCTTGACGTAATGGTTCCAGTAAAGGCAATGTTGTTTTTGTAAATCCCCATGCCTGCATCAGCGCCGTTGTACCCGAGCATGTTGAAATTGACACCGTTTTTATAGGCGGTATTATTGTAAAAGATATTATCGGCCGTGTGGTGATTCTGGTAAAATCCGGCTGACCGGTTGAGAAATGAGAGGCAGTTGCGTGCAATGTTTTTTGGCGGGGATGCCGGAGCGTTTGATGGCGGCATGCCGTATCCGCCCAGTTTAAAACCGTTTCCGTTGCCGATTGCAGTGCTTGTGCCGGGCTTGTATCCGTTAATCCATGCCCAGCAGTTCTCGAAAATGGCGACTTCCTTATTGGTTATGCAATCGTACCCGTCATCAGTATTCCACCAGGCACGGCAGCCTCTGAAAATGTTTCCGGCAGTACCTGTTGCATTGGTGTGGGCACCGAAACCATCGGCACTTTCTCCTGCTCCATTGGATGTATGCTCGTCGAAATTATCGTGGGAGTCGCAGTTTAGCACCAGGTTGGCATCACCGCCCCAGATAATAACTCCAGGTCCCATATTGTGATGCGTATTCAGCTGTTCAAAAATGTTATGGCTTCCGGTGATGTAAATGCACCAGCTTTCGTGATTCAGGTTGTTGTTTTGAGGAACCCCTCTGAGTTCCAAGCCCTTAATATGTATCCAGTTTCCGGGTACAAATACGCCGCGTATCCGGCAATCGTCGGTCATTTTGAAAAAATCAAATATAGGGGTTTCACCCGGGTAGGCCATGTAATGGATCATTTTACCCGTCGATCCGCTTTTTTCAAGACTTACGGCATTGACATTGCCTGTCTGAGCGCTGCATGTGCCGATTGCTTTTGTATAGGTATACGTTCCGGCCCTGAATAAAACAGTATCGCCGGCCGAGACTGAGGTCTGACCTTTTGCCCATGACGCGAATGGTGCATCGAGTGTGCCTGATGCATTGTCGTTTCCGTCGGGAGCTACATAGTACGTTGCTGCATTTAAAGAGAGTGCAACAGCATTTATCATAAAGAAGATAAGGATTTTTGTTGATGTCTTTTTCATAAATTCCTGAATTCATGATTTTCTGATATTTACACCTGATGACAATCGTGCGCCGTTGCACTGCTGTCTCAACTCTTTTAATATAAGAGAATTTATTGCATTTTCCGCTGTTTTAATTGTCAGCGGACAAAGTTCCACATTAATGTATCGATCATCATCTCCAGATTTTTCCTGAACAGGGGAACAGAATGCGACAGACTGTCAACCATAACAGACCATTCTGCACTATCTATTGTCGGATCTTCACCTACAGCGCCGGCAATTAAAGTACGCCATGTTTCTATACGCTTGTCGATTTTATCTTTAGTAAACACGGTATCAAGAAATATTTTTCCCTGATCGCAGAAATCGTTCCATGTCGCGTTTCTTATGAGTCGCAGGAATTTATCATTGTCAATTGATTCAACGTTATAGGTACCACCGCCGGAGCCCGGATCAAAGGAACAGCTGTAGGTTGTATATGTTGAATTTACAACATTCCAATTTGGAACTTTACTGTCTGCACCAGGTTCATTATTTGTCCAGAAATTAGGCTCCGGGTAAATTAATATCTTGTCAAGATCCCACGGGATCAGCCTGAAAAGTCCGGATTCAGTATCATGATACCAGCAGTAATTATGGCGCATGTGTCCGCCATTCCATGTATAACAGGACATGATTCCATCAAAGTTCATGATTCCCCTGTCGACAACAATATAACGGACAAGTTGCGGGATATCGACAATCATCTTGCATTTTTCCAGGATATTTTCCGCTGTCGTTCCGTCTGCAGTCACACTATCACGAAATTCCCTGAAATCACTGATATCAGTATTATCCTCGGGATCATTATTTGTCGACAGTGCTTCAGTGATAATTTCATCATTAGCTGAAATCTCCGGCCACAGTGCCTTATACAGATTTCCATCGCCGCTGCCAGGATGTCTCCACTTTGTAAATCGACCGTCAATTTCCTCTGCAACACTGAACAGCCCCCACAATGAGTCGTTTACATATAGCTTTGCGTATGCAATACGCGGCGCTGCAACACCCATATCGTTAAAAAGCGCAAATCCCAGTTTTTCATGCATTTTAGTAGGATCAGCAGACATTGACCGGAAATTTAAAGATTTCAATCCAAAAAGACGTTTTTCGCTATCGTACATGTTAAAATCAAATTTCATTGAAAATTTTACGCAAATATCTGTGTTTCCGAATCCAAACTGTGGATAACTGACATTTTTTTTCCGGACGCCGTTTGAAACACAGTCCCACAATGACTGATCGCCGCGAAAACGAACTCCTATTGAGTCAAGAGTTCTTCCTTCAACTTCAAGGCCGGCCTGCACAAATACAGAGTTTACAACATATGGGGTTCTGACCAGATTATTATAATCAAGCAGTTTTTCCATGTTTTCATCTGTTAAATAAAGCTTATATGTCCTGACTTTATCCTCATCAAAGATACATGAACCTATTTCCGGTTTCAGTTTTACAGTCATTGATGTATAGGTGCTGTCTTTTTTTATGTCAACTTGTTTTGTCTGATAACCCTGTTTCTCAAAAACAAGTCCCGATGCACTTGAAATTCGTCCGGACAGTTGACGGATTTTTTCACCAAATGAGAAAGAAAAACCATTACCACGGTATGTCCATATTGTAAAATAAATCATTTCGCTCTGAGTTACGATTCGAAGCAGATAGGTATTTCTTGACAATGGCGGCAGACAAACCATTTCAATACCAGGTACACAATCTTTGAAAAAGAGCTGTTCGCCTTTTAAATTGTAAATAGCTACAGACTTTACCTGTGGCGCAGATTTCAGATCGAATGCATGTGCTGTGGCATTCCACTTAATGAGATTGTGTTTTTTGAAGTCTGGACGGGCTGGCTTGACAGATATTTCTGCAGAAAATGAAAAATCACCATTCTCATCTGTAATTTCCTTTACATCTGAATTCTGCATTATAACAGAAACACCTTCCACACCTGTCTGCGTTTCACTGTCAACAACACGGCCGCTGTATGTTTTTGCCTCAATTGAACCGATCGCAAATAGTAAAATTATGCAAAGCAGGGAAAAATTATTAGCAGAAGATTTAATTACAGAAAACCGCTGTTTTGTGAGCTGGTTTTGAGAGTCAAGTCTCATCATAATGTCTCCTTTTATTCATAACGGTTTACAATTCCACAAATATAATCACGTATTATTCCCCTGAAATTTCCCATTTTTAAGAAATTAGCATGAAATACGCAGATGTAAATTTATTAGATAATCTACAACATTATTTACTGTATTGTCTATAAAAATAAAGAAAAGCATTCTTTTTTTAGGTGGTTTTCATTGTCTGAATTTTCCGTAAGCCACAACACTTACAAAAATCCGCCGGTCCGGAAATTTTAAAGCACAGACAAGACAGAACGATTTATGTGGAAATTAATCTTATTTGTACATTACCCTTTGTTAATAAGATAGTTTGATAGTGAAAAAAACTAATTAACAGGGGAGAGCTGCTGATAAAAACCTGATAAAAATGAAATCAGTTCTTGCATGCAACTTGTATCTAACGCTATATTATATAAATTATTGCGTCAACTTCCGCAAAAGTGCAGCTCTTTATTGAAAGGAATACTGAATGGCAACACCAGCCTATGTTTCTTTTGTTGTGAATAGTAAAGCACTCAAAGGCTCATCTATCCAGAACGGTAAAGACGGCTCATCACTTGTTATATCTTTTAAACACGCTGTTTTCTTCAAGGAACTGGAGCTTTTTACAAATAATCCCATACGTGAACATCACCCGCTCTCATTTCTTAAGGAACTCGACAGTTCATCTGTGACACTTTACCAATATATGACACGCGGAACAATAATGGATTCTGTTACAATAGACTGGTATCAGGTCAACGAAAAGACTAAAAAAGATGAGATATATCTTCAGCACATTCTCGAAAGAGTAAAGATTTCCTCCATTGGACTGTCAATGCCGAACATTAAGGACAGACAGTTCGAATGCAATGTGCATATGGAGGAAGTGACTCTTCGCTACGATAAGATCACCTGGTTTTGTCCAAATGGATACATTCGCTATACTGATCGATGGAACTTCTCGCTCGCTTTTTATTCGGGTAAAGAAGCAGGGTTGAATGCGATTTTAGAAAAAGATGCATTGACAGATGAATTTGCCGACTGGTTCGAGCAGCGAAATGCTAAAAAAACGGCTGTTAAGGAAATTCCCAAAAAAGCAACAACGCTTGACAAAAAAACAGCCAGACGTGCCCGCCTGGTGGGGATGCTTTTTGATGCCAATAAATGTTTCCTCCTGCCGCAGGGACTGCCTGGCATAAAAACAATCATTGATATGCATAAAAGTGATCCAAAAGATGAGGTGCTTATTGTCGGACACGCAGGCAGTGACGAGGATCTTGCCGGTGCAGACATCGCTTTTGACCGCGCAGAGATTATTGGGGCATATCTTAAATCCATTCCGAGCATTTGGCTCAACTGGTCGGGCCCGATAAAAGCACCCGTTCACGATGGGGGACACGGGAGGTTCAGCTCATGTTATCCGTGCTTCCTGAAGATGGTTCACCACTTTACGAAGGATATGCATCAGGCATTACCGATGAGAAAACGTCAAAAGCAATTAAAGGCTTTCAGGAGTATGCAAATAAAGAAAAAGGGATTAAAACTTCCAGTTGACGGAAAGGCAAATTTCGAAACACGCAAGGCAATTATTGAAGCATACATGGGAATCTCAGATACTACTCTTGCGGAAGATGTCATTCCTGTTGCGCATGGATGTGAAGGACATTTTGAAGATTCCAAAACAGCATCTGGTGTTGCTTCTGACGACCGGAGACTTGAGGTGTTTTTCTTTAAAAACGGAATCTCTCCCAGACCGGATAAAAATATTTCTGCAGAAGGTTCTGCCAATTATCCGACCTGGCTTTCACAGGTTCTAAAGACAACTGACTTTGAATGCCATGGCATACACGTTCAGATTATTGACAACGAGAAACAGCCTGCACCTTTTGCCAAAGTTGCCCTGAAGGGTCCGACAAGCGGCAATGCAACTGCCGATGAACATGGCTTTGTCTCGTTTTTCGGACTCAATGCCGGAGAGTATACAATCAGTTCAGAAATGAAGGGCTACAAAATAGGCGTTTCAAAGCTGGTCTATCCAACAGCGAAAACGGTATCAGGATTTGCTGCAAATAAACAGGCTGACAAATCAGCCGCGTAGGAGAAGTATATGGGATTTGGGTTGAAGGTCAAAGTTGAAGCGCCGAAAGTCAACGTCCCGAAAGTGGATGTCGCTGCAGAGGTAAAGAACGTAACTGGCGCGGTATCCGGAGCAGTTGACAGTGCGAATGCAAGTTATGGAAAGACTAAGTTTGAGAAGGGTCCGATCTGGATTCGGGGTGAATAAACAGCAGCAGCCTTATCTGGCGCAGGAAACAAAACTGCGCAGGTGTGATGGAACGATTGTACCTAAAACCTTTAATTAAATGGACAGATAGGCATTATCCAACGCCTCTTTTTTCGTTATAGATTTATACCGTATATCGACAATGAACAGTATTTCAAAATCGATATTAATTTACTCTTTGGTGACGACATCCCTGAAGAAACGATTAATATAAACTGTAACTCCACACGAAATGCGTAATAAGCAGGCGTATCTATGAATCATCCCGATTGGGCTATTAAGCACAAAATAAAAGGCACAGAACTACGATTTCTTAGTGGTATCTATTATTTGTATGAAGTGACAAGCAAATGCAACATCCTGAAATGTATAATAAAGATAAATTCCATATTACGTAAATTCTGTAGAGTTACGGTATAGGAATACAAAGACCTGCTGTACCGGTTTCAATTCCAGTATTGCATTAATTACACTGCCGCTCGCACAAATCTGCTGTATATTATTATAATGATCTATAATTTAGCATGTAAAGGGATAAAAGGCCGTTTTAAATGGGCGGATATTACTACAACACTTACCTGTAAATATCATTAAAACAAGCATTTAAGCATTTTGGAGTTAAAAATATGAAAAATAAAATTTCGGTACGGAAACATGGTTTATGGTTTGTCATTGCAGTGTCTGCAGTAATGTTCATAATATCGGAAATTCAGGCGCAGGGTATATGTGTATCATTCGGATGGGCCAATTTTGATGGACAGACTGAGAAAGGTGCAGTTACCGGTGGTGCAACAGCTGCTGCTACTCAGGTTACGACATTTGCTGCATTGAAATCCGCCGTTGAGTCATCAGATGCATTGGTGATTCATGTCATGAATGATGTTGGAAACGGCTATAAAGGGACAAGCGGTGATGTTTTAAACTTCAAATCAGACAAAACCATTATTGGTGCCAAAGCAGGTATCACTGTGAAGTGCTCCTTTCAAATCAGTAGTGACAGCAATATCATTGTTAAAAATCTGATTATCAGAGGTCCGGGAAATTCAAATTCGGAACAGAATTGGGATGCTGTCAATATTCAGGGATCAAAAAGAATATGGTTCGATCACTGCACTGTAATGGAAGGTGAAGACGGTAATTTCGATGTTGTAAAGGGTTCCGACAATGTTACTGTATCATGGTGTAAATTTACTTATGTAACCGGCGGAGAACATAATCTGTCTAATCTTGTCGGGTCAAGTGATGACGAAGCAATAAGTCATGGTAAATTAAATATTACTTATGCGTATTGCTGGTGGGAAAATGTCAATTCCCGTTGTCCGCGCACAAGATATGGTAAAATACATGTGCTTAACTGTTACTATAATAAAGTTGAGAGCGGTGCGTTTGCCGGAAAGATGTCTAATGTGCGCGTTGAAGGGTGCTATTTTGAAAGTAATGTCAGCAATCCCACTGGACTTATCAGCACCGGCGGGCAGTCTGGTGTTTTTACTATCGATTGTAACAAAGAGGGAACAAAAACGGATGGCTATACAGGAGCATTTGTTCCTCCGTATAAGTACGAAAAATATTCCAGTTCCGAAGTTAAAAATCTTGTGACCGCCAAAGCCGGGCCTACACTCACAGGTACATCAGACTGCGGAGTGTCTGTTTTTGTCAATGATGCTGTACAGCCCCAGAACGCATCGGCTGTACATCCGGTAGTCGAATCAGATAGAATAAGCATTACGCATAATGCCAGAAAGGGTGATGTAATTGTCATGAGTATTATAACCTTGACAGGACGCAAGGTGGCAGAATTAAAAAGTCTGCCTGATATCACCGGAAATATCACAACATCAATGGGCCTTGAGGGCATTAAATCAGGTTCATATATTGTCAGAGTAAACGTCAACGGTCATGAGATGGCACGGCATATTTTTAAAAAGTAAACTTCTTTCGGGGTATGGAGGCAGCGTGGGGTAAAGGATGAGTAGCATGCGCGATTCTTTTTTGAAAAGTATAGTAACAATCAGGACAACGGATGCTTTCGAGAGCATAATCATGGAACAGCGGTATTTAAGAAAACCGAGGTTTTTTTGAGCATGAAAAAAAGCTCACGGTGCTGATGTGTTTGGGCGCGGATTTCACGATTTCACGAAGCGTGGTACCTCACTTTCGTTCGGTCCTGAACAATGCTCATCCTCTTTTCCCAGCGGTATCAAATACAAATAAAAAAAGGGTCTGGATTTTAAGTGATTCAAAGTTACATTCGATGTGTTTGACCGCGGGGGCACGATTTCACGAAGCGTAGTACCTCACTTTCGTTCGGTGCTGAACAACGCTCATCCTCTTTTCCCAGCGGTATCAAATACAAATAAAAAAAGGGTCTGGATTTTAAGTGATTCAAAGTTACATTCGATGTGTTTGACCGCGGGGGCACGATTTCACGAAGCGTGGTACCTCACTTTCGTTCGGTGCTGAACAACGCTCATCCTCTTTTCCCAGCGGTATCAAATACAAATAAAAAAAGGGTCTGGATAAATTATCCAGACCCTTTTTTTATTTGTATTTGGTAGCGGGGGCACGATTTGAACGTACGACCTTTGGGTTATGAGCCCAACGAGCTACCGGACTGCTCCACCCCGCGATATGTCAAAATTTACTGATTTTCATCTTAATTTCTTCAGGTTTTTACCCTTATTTTCTTAAGATGCTTAAATATAGATCAGTGTTATTGAAAATGCAACTTTTATTTTAATATTTATTACAAATCCATTATACCCTGAAAAAAATCCACTATTTCAATTCGCTGTTTCATTCTCCACCAGAAACCCAAGAACAAATGTAAGCACCGCATTCCAGTTGATTGCTGTCTCGTTTGATGCATATGCGCGAATATTATCGATATATGCACATGCAGGCTCCTTGTCTGGATAAAACACTCCGGGCTCCATTGATTTTTCATCTTCAATACCTGCATTCGGACCACCTACAATAAACCCTGGAATCGGAGCATTTGTTGTATCGGAACCCATTGGACGGTGATGGGGATCCCTGGGGTAGCGTGTTCCGAACCCTGTGACAAAACAGTAATCAACCGCGTTTTTACCAAAGATATAATCAGTGATTCTGACAACTGCTTCAAAATACTTATTCTTTTTTGTTAATGAATAAGCATAACAGAGCAATACCGCACTGTTCAACTGAACAGAATTTGACCCCCAGTAGAAATTTGTTTCCGGAATCTGATATGGATTCAATTTCATTATGTCAATGTTTCTATCTGCTGCGTCAATTATTAAATTGCTTGCATACAAAGAAATTGTATCTTTCTGCGGATTCAACTGTGTTGCAAGCGTATACCAGCCGAGATTTTCAACGCTATTCCAGCTTGCGCTGTTTGGTATTGCTTTTTTGTTAACAAACGATTCTATATGGCTTTTGTAAACATTTTTCTTTGTTGTCGCATATAATTCAGCTGCGGCCCAGAAAAATTCATCGTCATATAAATCATCCCCGTATAATCCTGTTCCCCCGCCCTCTGACGGCTCGGAAACCTTCGGATTCAATTTCGCCCATTCCCATGCGCGAATTGCGCGTTTCAGACAATCACCGCTGAACTTTTTGTCTATTTTTTTGTAAACCCTTGATGCCATAGCCAGACATGCGCACAGATCAAGTGTTGACGCAGTAGATTTACCAATAACAAATCTTTGCTGTAACGCATCGCAGGGCTGAATAAATCCATCCCATTTCTTCGATCCTACCTTGAAAAAAGCCCCGCCATCGGTATCCTGCATTCTTATAAGCCAATCGATCTCATATCGCAGTTCGTCAAGCATGTCAGGAATCTTATTTCCTGATTCTGGAATTTTCAGCGTATCGTGTAAAGTCGATGGGCACAGTTCAGCGAACCCAAGCATTGTTCCAGCTGAAAATGCCGCGTTTACAGTATATTTTCCATAGTCTCCGGCATCGTACCAGCCGCCGCTTACATTTACAGGACCGCCGCTTGTATTTGTTTTCAATAATTCACAAGATGTGTCGTCATGCCCCTTTGCACGTGCCCAGATCCCTGCATACTGAGGTAAAAGAGGCACTGATGATCTCTGGAAATAGAACGTCTTCAGTGATGCATCAAAAGATGGCTTATAAATTGATTGCTTTATAACAAAATCTGTCTTCTCACCGCTTTCCTGAAGAACAATTGTGTAAATGCCGGGAGTGACAATTGGTGTAAACTCTCCCCTTCTTAATTTCTCACCGGAAATATCCCACACTGCTGCTGAATCGAGTTTTCCTTCAAATGCAAGCTTTCCATTGCTGTCAATAATAGCAAAATTCTTCTCACCGGAATCTGCGACTATAAACTCCTTTATTGACTTAGCATAATAACCTTCCTGATTTACTCTTAAACTTCTTTTTTTAACACCTTTTGCAGAAGCTGAATTCTCAGCTGATTCATTGCATACTCTTATGTTGTCAAAAGCAACTTTGTATTTTTTACCTCTTGACACAAAACAAACCATCATTTCACGGACATTATCCATATCCATTCTATTGTCAAGCTTGGCACCTTCAGGCTGCCACCACTCATACGGCTTGAAGGTCTGAAATGGTATTACAACTGTCTGCCAGCCTTTGACAATCTCAAAAGGCCCAACCCAGGCTTCTTTGTTTTTATCAATAATCATGAATGCACCGGCTTCACTGTTTTTTTCTGTAAACATATCCAGTTTTACAGAATTGTAATAACTCCAGTTGCTTTTTACTGACTTATCGGATTCCAGTGAGTATTTCAGATTTCCATACTCAGAAATTTTATACTCCACACCGAACGCTTCTGACTTATCAAGATCATTAGCAGTTGTAAATAAATTCATTTCGGTCAATGAGTCAGCGAATTTTTCCCACAACGAATTCTTTTTTTCATTTTCAAAATTAAATATCATCTGTTCAGCAGAATCAGATTTGAATGAACTCCAGTATTGCTTATTAGAAATATTTTTTAATTTTTTTACAAATTTCACATCTGCGAAATAAAGCCTGACTGGCTCCTCACCATCTTTTGTAATATGCCTGTTATCAAATTTATTTACAGAAAACCGTACCTGCGCAATTCGCTTCCAGTCAATTTTACCAAGTACTTCCTTATGTAGTACCGGATCCCACCACGCGCCCGACGGTCCGAATTCATCGAATGGAATGCTGACAGTCTGCCATTTATCAGTCACCTTTATAAATCCGGCACAGCTGAGTCTGCTCTGAACATTTTTATTTGCACCATCTGAATCGTCATCAATCAATCCTACCGTGAATAACTCGCCGCCACTTGCGCCCTTCACATTAAACTCAATGCCACCACTTCCAAGCACTGACGAAATGTCAGCAACATTGTTTTTACTCCGTGCAATCGTAACACCGCTCCAGGTTTTATCATTCATATATGTGGCAAAAACCGGAAATTTTGATGAGTCAACGCTTTTGATCACACTGAAATCAGTACGCTCGTCATATAAATATACAGTTGTCATTTCCGGCAGTGAATCTGTAAACCACTCAGATATTGTCAGAGAATCTTTCTCACGTGACGGGCCTGCGATTTTTTCATTGAGCATGCGCCAGGGACGACTGAGCGGTTCTGGCATTGTTTTCTGATTTGTAATTATTTTTATATCATCGACAAATACAGTTGCAAGTCTTTGCGGTGATGCGATTCCATAGTTCATTTCCATTGCAGTGCTGAACTTGACAGTAGATATTTTTTTCCAGTCAATAATGCAATAGTCCCCGGCATTTTTATCAATAAACCAGCGTTCACCTTCTCTTGAAAATTCACGTAATGGAATATCAATATCAATCCATGTATTCTTTACAGCTGCAAAATTTTCACTTTTACATTTAACTTCACACTTATTTTTACCGTTATCTCCATTATCCATTAGACTGACAAATATTTTTTCTCCACCAGTCAATCCTTTTATTTTAAAGTGAAGCACACTGTTTTCCATTACCTTATGCAAATCAGCAGACGAGGCTGCACCTAACACCAGTTCAGTACCGGCATATTCGCGATCATCAAAAGAGATCTTTAAACAATTACGGTTTTTTATATCTTTATCAGTAACAACTTCAGCTTTTGTGCTGCCCGCAAAATAGTAGTATATACTTTTATCAATTAATCCATTTGAAAACCATGAGGCGAGTGTATCATTTTTTCCGCTCTGTGCAGATACCAGATTTACTGCAACAATCAGAACTGTAAGAAATGAAAAAATCTTATACCTGTTACATTTTTGATACATAAAAGCTCCAGATCATTAAATTTTACAACCACTATTATGAATATATCGAATATAATCAATTTTTCTATATGACAATATTGATTTCAATTAATCAGAATTAAAAACTGATATAATTTAAAACTGTCCCGGCTTGATACGATGAAACAATTTGACCTGCTTGACATTATGTTTTCCAATACAATCTACACTATTATAAATGAGAGTTTAGATCATTAAGAAAACATTGCATTCTGCTTACTTCAACTTTTTTTTGAAATATCAAATTTACTGATAAGATATCAGTTTCTTCTCTGAAAACCAGATAAATCTTACACTTTAATAATCAACACGTTATAAGATAAATAGCAGTAACTTTATTAATAATAACCAGTTACAGTGGGGTGAAAAATACCCACGATGTTCTCCTGAGAGAACATTAGTTACACCAATAATTAGCTTATGATCGAAATATTGCTTATATTTTGCTTATGGTTACTAATACTTTTTTATTTACTCTCAACATCAATAGTAAATAATCAGACATGACTTTCCGGTTTAATATTTATAATAGTCATTTTGTAAATAAGATCATTCTATACATTTTTTTTGCATATAATGAATTCATTTCCGGTACAGACTGATCATAATTTGCCGGAAAAACAAGGAGATAAAGATGGACGCATGGAAAGAACAGATCAAAAATTCAATAACTACTCCGGAAAAAGCAGCGCAAATTCTTGGTATCAGCTGTGATGAAATTAAAACAGTACATAATGAATTTCCGTTACGGATTACTCCTTACTACATGAGTCTTATAAAAGAAAAAAATGATCCGATCTGGAAACAATGCATTCCTGATTCACAGGAACTTGGCGGAAGCGGTTTTAATGATCCTTTACATGAAGAACATGACAGTCCTGTTCAGGGTATTACACATAGATATCCGGATCGTGTACTCTTTTATGTAAGTCCTTTCTGCGCAATGTACTGCAGGTTCTGTACACGCAAGCGTAAAGTCAGCAACTCTGAGTCTGTAAAAGAGAGTGATCTTTTAAACGGAATAAACTATATAAAACGTCATACAGAAGTCCGTGATGTTGTGGTGAGCGGCGGAGACCCGTTTCTTCTTCAGGATGAAACAATTGATTTTATTCTCGGTCAACTGCGCACAATTCCTCATCTGGAAATTATTCGTATCGGTACGAGAACCCCTGTAACACTCCCACATAGAATTACTGAATCACTATGCGCAATTCTTAAAAAATATCATCCTTTATTTATCAACACGCACTTTAATCACCCGTCAGAAATTACACAGGAATCTACAGAAGCATGCAGAATGCTTGCAGACTCAGGCATTCCATTGGGTAATCAGTCCGTTCTTTTAAAAGGTGTCAATGATACCAGTGAGGTTATGAAAAATCTGCTTCATAAACTTTTAAAAATAAGGGTCCGTCCATATTACATTTATCAGGCTGACCTTGTCACAGGTACAGAACATTTCAGAACAACTGTTCAGACCGGTCTTGACATAATAAAAAATCTTCGCGGACATACATCAGGACTTGCCGTGCCTCATTATGTCATTGATGCTCCAAAGGGCGGCGGTAAAATAGCATTAATACCAAATCCTGTAGTTACGGAAAATGATGAAGAAATAATCATTAAAAATTATGAAAATAACATTTACAGTTATCCATCGCCGGCAGGATCAGCAAAATTAAAATGCGCCGCAGAGCAGAAATGTACTGCCAAGGCGAAATGTTCAGCAGCATGTACCTGAAACAGATAATACAAATAATATTATCTGATATTGTCAATAATTTCTATTTATATGAAAGCAATCGAAGTGCAGATAATCAATGATAAAACAGCTATTATCTGTTATATCGGAATTCATCTGTCTCATATATGATAAATCAGTCGTTTTTAATAAATTGTAATAATTTTTGAGTTTTTTCAGTTGTAAGGAGTCAACATGCCTGGTCTGGTCCGGTATCTGCATCAGTTTTTTGAACAACAGGTCGATATTCGTCCGGAAGCCATAGCGCTTGCCGGAATGAATTATTCGTTTACATATAGTGAAATGGAAAAATACACCAATCAGATAGCGCATTACCTGATGCAGAATGACATTAAATCAGGTGATATGGTTGGTCTTTTTTTCAACAGGTCCGAACTTCCTATTCTTGCAATGCTTGGCATACTTAAAGCCGGAGCAGGATATGTTCCCATAGATCCGTCGTATCCTGAAGACCGCATTGAACATATAATCGCAGATGCGTCAATAAAATTAATACTCTCGGAGACTGATTTACAGGATCAGATGGTCAGAAATTTTAAAGGAACAACAGTTCTTCTTGACCGCATAGAATCATCAGTAAAGTTACTTCCAACTGGCAGAATTAATCCTGATATTATCGGATTAAAAGATGAATATCTCAGTTATATCATTTACACATCAGGAAGTACCGGCAAACCCAAAGGTGTAATGTGTGAACACCGTAACATTGTCAACTTTGTCAATGCGTTCAGAAAAGTATGCAATATGTCCCCGGATGACCGGGTTTATCAGGGTTTTTCTTTCAGTTTTGATGGATCAGTGGAAGAAATATGGATGGCTTATGCAAATGGCTCTGTCCTTGTGACAGGCAATAATGATCTGTCAAAATTCGCATCTGAAACAGCCCAGTATCTTACAAATCAGAAAATTACATATTTCTCAACAGTCCCGACATTTCTTTCAATGATTAAAGAAGATCTACCCACAGTGAAAACCCTTGTGGTAAGCGGAGAAGCATGTCCGCAGGAACTTGTTGACAAATGGGCACTTGATCACCGGCGCATGCTTAATGTTTACGGTCCGACTGAATGCACTGTAAATACAACCGCCGCTGAATGTAAAAGCGGAAAGCCGGTAACAATCGGATATCCCCTTGATTGCTATGATACTTTTATTCTTGATGACAAACTGGAACCGGTAAAAGAAGGTGAACAGGGCGAATTGTATATTGGTGGCCCCACACTGTCACGCGGATATATGAATCTTTCTGAAATGACCGCAAAAGCATTTATTCCAAAACCAATACACATAAAATCAAGTTCTGATAAAATTTACAAAACAGGAGATCTGGTTTCTCTCTCGCCCGATAAAGAGCTTATTTTCTACGGACGCATAGATTCGCAGGTGAAAATCAGGGGATACAGAATTGAGCTTTCAGAAATTGAAGCGGTTCTGCGTGAACACCCGTCAATTCATGCGTCAGCTGTGAAACCTTTTAAAACAAATGAAATGACGGAACTTGCAGCTTTTGTTGTATTGACAAAAGGCATAACAGAACTCAAAAGGGATGAAGTAATAGATATTCTTAAAAAGAAACTTCCTGTATACATGATCCCGTCTCACCTTGACATAATTAAGGAAATGCCCACTCTCACAAGCGGCAAAACAGACAGAAAAAAACTACCGGAGCCAAAAACTGCGCTTGTCAAAATCAACCGTATTATTGTTGTTCCAAAGACTGAAACAGAAAAAGAGATTGCAAAAATCTGGAATGATATTTTCAAGCTTCCATCCATTTCTACAGATGATGATTTCTTCATGGATCTTGGCGGATACTCACTTATTGCGGCACAGGTCGTTTCTGAATTACGAAAGAAAAAAAACACTGATATCGCAATAAGAGATATTTATCA
>Ga0209800_10002145_pt1 | contig 18099 bp, 14 predicted proteins | sample Higcelweek8metaG_FD_187174 | JGI IMG/M metagenome (GOLD analysis project Ga0209800, IMG submission 187174) | Freshwater pond sediment microbial communities from the University of Edinburgh, under environmental carbon perturbations - High... | ecosystem: Environmental > Aquatic > Freshwater >...
CTATGCATACAAGCTCGAAGGTGTTGATGACGACTGGAATGATATCGGTACACGCAATTTTGTTGCATTCACCAATCTTTCGCCTGGAGAATACACATTACATGTGAAAGGATGTAATAACGATGGCCGCTGGAACGAAACAGGAGTAAATCTTTCCATAATCATTTATCCACCCTGGTGGAAAAGTAAGGCTGCTTATACCGCTTATTTTCTGATGCTTGTTGTTTTGATATTTCTTTATATCAAAATCCGGGAACGAAGCCATACCCGGGAACTCAGTATACTGGAAGAAAAAGTGAGGTTGAGAACTCATCTTATAGAAGAGCAGAAATCGGAAATAATTACAAAAAATGAAGAACTTAATGAGTTAAACGCGGCTAAAGACAAATTTTTTTCTATTATAGCCCACGATCTGAGAAATCCTTTCAATGCAATTACTGGTCTTACCGATATATTGCTTATAAACCTTGATAACCTGGATATTACAAAACTACAGAAGACACTTGAAAACATAAAAGGATCTTCGGAACAGGCGCACGAGTTGCTCGAAAACCTTTTATTATGGGCTCGTTCGCAAACCGGAACAATTTCATTCCGACAGGAGCCCATTGACCTGAAAATTCAGGCTGAAGAAAGCATCGAGCTTGTTGCCCTGCAGGCAACCCGGAAAAATATCAGTATAATTTCTGATTTTAAAACAGATGGTTTGATAAGCGGAGATGTGAACATGATGAATACAATATTACGCAACCTGCTTACCAATGCATTAAAATTTACGCCACGAAATGGCGAGGTTCATGTCGGGATATTCCAAAACAACGGATTTTACATTTTAAGTATTAAAGATAACGGAATCGGTATTCCGGCCGAAAAGTTGAAAAACCTGTTCAGTATCGACACCGCTCACAAAACAAAAGGCACTGATCAGGAGCCGGGAACAGGACTGGGATTAATACTGTGCAAAGAATTTATTGAAAAACACGGAGGTCGTCTTGAAGTAGAAAGTGAAGTTGGGAAAGGAAGCGAATTCAGGGTAATTATTCCGGGAAACCGGAATGAGGATGTTAAAAGTTTTGTTTAACAGAACTCAGCTTCACTATTCAGCAAGCATATTACATCCATTTTGGTTCACCTTATATTTTTATCTTCTGGCAGATTCAAGCATTCAGTTTGCCGGTAAATCAATGCATTTCATCGATTTGATTATGACTTACAGTGCTGCTTTCCATTATTTTGTGTAACTTTAAGTAATAAAAACCAATTGCAGGAGTCACAATCAAAATGAAACGGAAAAACATCATACTAATCCATATACTCTACTGGTTTTACATTTTAAACCAGGCACTCTTTCCGCTTTACATCGGGCAACTCGATGAAACTATGCTGATGAATAATTCGTATCTGAAAGAAGTCGGCATTTCACTGGTGCTGAATATGATTTCATTTTACACGGTTTACCTTTTATTTCCCCTCTTCCTGAATTACAATAGCAGGATACTGGCAATATTCATCGGGTTAATGGTTGTAGTTACGATTACAGCCTTCCGCGCAACAGCCGAATATTACATTTGGAAGCTTTTAGTTAGTGAGCCTGAAAAAGAAATGACATTTAAAGCAGCATATATGTGGAATAACCTGCGATTGGTTATTATTACCGGCATTTATGCGATACTTATCCGTTTTATGATCAACTGGTTTGAAGCGCAGAAACTCCGCGACGAACTTATCAATCAGCAGCAGGCAAGCGAGCTGGCACTTATGCGATCGCAGGTAAATCCACATTTCCTGTTTAATACTCTCAACAACATTTATTCGCTTGTGTATCGGAAATCAGAAGACGCTCCCGAAGCCGTTATGAAATTATCTTCCATCATGCGTTACATGCTGTACGATTCAGCCGCCCGTAAGGTGCCTCTCGAAAAGGAGATTGAATACCTTAAAAGTTATATTGAACTACAAAATCTGCGAATCAAACATCCTGATTTTGTTTCACTTCAGATTGATGGAGATACCGAAGGAAAAACAATTGCTCCTATGCTTCTGATTTCTTTTGTTGAAAATGCGTTTAAACACAGCAATAAAAGTCACCGTCCGGGAATCCGTATTCACTTATCGGCGTTAAACGGAACGGTAATTTTTAAAGTCATGAATTACCTCAGGAATGCATCATCTGCAACGGATGAACCAACAGGCGGCATAAGCCTGGGTACGATTAAAAGAAGACTTGAATTGATTTATCCCGGCAAGCATAAACTGCTGATAAACCAGGATGCAGAAACATTCAGTATTAACCTCGAAATAACCACCTGATATGAAAATAAATTGTATAGCCGTTGACGACGAGCCTCTGGCCCTCGAGATTATAAAGGAATATTGTGCCAAGGTACCTTTTGTGAACCTGATGCAGGCGTTTGATAATGCTATTGATACTATGGAATATCTTCGCAACAATAAGGTTGACCTGATTCTGCTCGATATTCAGATGGAAGACCTTACCGGAATACAATTACTCAACGCGCTGAAAGTGAAGCCTTATGTTATAATGACAACGGCTTATGATAACTATGCCTTGCAAGGATTTGACCTTGATGTTACCGATTACATGCTAAAACCCTTTTCGTTTCAACGGTTTTTAAAGGGAATTAACAAAGTGTACGACCAGATGCAGACCGAGACAAATAATACTGCAGGTAAGCAAGCAGTAGCGCATCCGGTTGAAATTGCCGAAAGAGATTATTTTTTCGTGAAAACCGAAACCCATATCGAAAAAATTACAACATCAGAAGTATTATATATTGAAGGGATGGGCGATTATTGGCGGATTGTTACCAAAAACAAGCGAATAATGACTTTGATGAATGCCCGCGGTATTGAAGACGTATTGCCTGAGCACAAATTCTGCCGGGTACACCGATCCTATTTTGTGGCTATTAACAAAATTGAATCAATTGAGCGGAAGCATATAAAAATTGCTGATCAGCGTATCCCGATCGGAGATACATATCAGAAGAATTTCTTCGATATTATTGAAAAGAAAAAGTAATCAGTGTTTTTCCGGTTATAAATAATTGTTTTGTATCGAGCCTTTTCTGTTGGATTGAATTCCGATTATCCGTTTATTAGTGATCGTCCGAATATGATTCTTTTAACAGGAACCATTGAAAAGTCTTTTCTACCAATTGTCCGTTCAATTACCACATGTGATTTAAACTCTTCGCTTGGAAATTATTTGTAAGCACAGTCTTTGGAGCCATTTTCAGGTTTAAATCCAACCGAAATTTAAAAACGCTTTGTTTTATTGCAGATTGCCGTCGGTGAACCATTCATTTTGCCCTGTGAATTTACTGAATCTGACGGTTAACCACTCATCGACTCTTTTACCGGAATTGTAGATTTCATTTGCTTCACTATCAATATGTTAAGTACCTTTATGACAATGATTAACAAACTTAAAATAAGGAGGGCCAAGCAATGAAAAAACTAGCTGTATTACTGATACTGGTCATGTCCACGCTTATTCTTAAAGCCGGCGGCGAAGCAACCAGTTATGTTACTTTCGATGGCAAAACCTATTTCTGCCAAAAAATTACACCCGGATTATTAAACCTGAACCTTACCCTTGATGATGGGACAATCCTTAAAGTTCCGCTTAAAAAAGTGGATGCATATTCAAGTAATGGTCACTTATGTGAAAGACTGCCTGTCCATTGCGAAGGTTCACCTGCAAACTGTACCGCCCTGATGCAATATGTTACTTCGCGAAACGGCTTCAGGCTTTATAAACTCTGTGAATATGGCGAATGTGGCAGCTTATGGGATAATACCTACAAAAAAGCACATCTCCAGGTTGAGTATTATGTTTTTAAAGATGGGAAGTTTCACCTGCAGGTTACCAAAGATAACGCTGGTTCCGTATTATCTTTCTTTCATGTCCCGGTGATATGAAAACCCGGTAAGAGCAATGGGCAGATAATGCATGATGTTACAGATTAAGTAATTTGTGAGAAAGGGAGGCCAAAAGTGGCCTCCTTTTTTATGCCTTTCGGGAAACAGTAAAATCAGCAAGAACTGCATTCTTCATTAGGTTTAAATTACTTATGATAAATCAAGCCCGACGAAATTTCTTTAACTTAGCACAATAAAAATAAAACATGTTATTATGGAAACAGCAAAATTTGGCAATACCGATATGATAATTTCCCGGATCGGATTTGGGGCGTGGGCTATTGGCGGAGGCAACTGGGCTTTTGGATGGGGCCCGCAGGATGACGGCGAAGCAATAGCAGCTATTCATCGCGCTATTGACAAAGGGATGAATTGGATTGATACAGCAGCGGTATATGGCCTGGGCCATTCCGAAGAACTGGTTGCCAAAGCACTCAAAGGCATGAGCAAAAAGCCTTACATTTTTACAAAATGTGGATTGGTATGGGACGATGCCCGAAAGACAAGCCAGAATCTTAAGGCGGAATCGATACGCATGGAATGTGAAGCTAGTCTGCGAAGGTTAAATGTTGAAGTAATAGACCTTTACCAGGTTCATTGGCCTGTTGACAAGGATATAGAGGAAGCCTGGGAAATGATGGAAAAGCTGCGATTGGAAGGCAAAGTGCGCTTCATCGGCGTTTCGAATTACAATGTTAAACAGCTACAACATTGCATGAAAATTGCACCCGTATCGTCATTACAACCGCCATATTCACTGTTAAACCGGGAATATGAAAAAGAAATTCTACCGTTTTGTAAAGAAAATGGTATTGGTGTAATTGTTTACTCCCCAATGGGGTCAGGATTACTTACGGGCGCCATGACCCGTGAACGAATTGCGGCAATGCCATCCGACGATTGGCGCAGAAACAGTAGCTATTTTCAGGAACCGGCTCTCACACAGAACCTTATCCTTGTTGAAAAACTAAAATCTATTGGCAAGAAATACGGACGGTCGGCCGGGGAAGTTGCTATTGCCTGGACTTTTCAAAACCCTGCTGTAACGGCAGCTATAGTGGGAGGTAGAAATGCCGGACAGGTGGATGGAATAAGCAAGGCTTGCGATTTGAAACTGACAAAAGAAGATATTGCAGTAATTTTGGCATAACTTTAATACAGAGCAGAGTTAGACCGTTTCGGATAATTCCAGAATTCTATATTATAAAAACAGCCGCCCGGATGAGGGGCGGCTGCGAAATTGAATCTGATAATATTGCTACTTAGATGGAAGTAAAAGTAGGTTCAAAATATCTTTATATAAAACACTATATTCGATATTTAATCGGTTTATTGATTAAATGAATATAATGAACTGGACAAATGTAATTCTAGTTGATACTGTAAAACTTTGCTTTTGAGTGAACGGTATCAACAATTGAGGGAAATAACAAAAATGAAAAGGAACGGCATAAAATATTCCCTATCCGGAATATAAACAGGGTGAATATGGCACTATAGCAGTTAATGATCAGTAACTAAATATCGTCAAGGGAATAAATAAATGGCAGCACAAGTTCAACTCTTGTTCCGGGGTTGGGAAAAGAAGAATCACATTCGGAATAATTTATACCTGTTTCTGTATTATATTTTTTATTTAAAAGGATGAGGCGCTTTTCAATAATTTGCATACCAAGGCGCTGGTGATGCGAACCTTTTGCAGCATATTCTGATGATCTTTTCATGCCAATTCCATTATCTTCAATGATAATTTTTAATGATTTAGGTTTGTATGCCTGGAAACTGATTTTAATAACGCCTTTCTTTTCCAGTGTTGCTATCCCATGCCAGATTGCATTTTCTGCTACTGGCTGAATGATCATACCCGGAATAAATACGCCTTCTTCTTCAAATTTCGGATCAATTTCAATACTGTATTCAAATTTATTGTCAAGCCGTTTTTTTTCAAGGTCGATGTAATTCCTCAACCGGTCAATCTCTTCTTCCAGAATAATCATTGGGGTATTAATGGCGTTGAGGTTCTGACGTATCAGGCGGGCAAATTGCGAAAGATATATCACGGCTTCGCTACCTTTGTTTTTGAGCAGGTAATTTTGAATAGAACCCAGAGAATTAAAGATAAAATGGGGGTTCATCATCGACTGAAGCGCTTTTTGCTCCATAACAATTAACTGATGATCAACTTCTACCCGTTTCATTTTCTGAATCCGGATCATCGAAACAATCAGAAATATTAAACCTGATATAAGTAGTACAATAAAAGCCCAGAAGGCAGGGTGCTGTGTAAGGGTAGGTTTTATCGTAATTGGTAATTCCAGAGGTTCGCTCCAACCGGAATTTGATTTGCGGACTCTGAGTTTAAAAACATAGTTTCCTTTAGGCAGGTTTTGATATACCAGATTAATCCCATTTCCTGTTCCTGTTGTCCACGAATTTTCAGATCCCTCTAGTTTATATGAATAAATTAAAGGACTGGAAGAGTAGCTGATACAACCAAATGAAAGCTTAATATTGTTCTTGCCGGTAAGTTTAAGCTCCTGGTCGGACAATGAATAAACATTGTCATTAACGGTGATTGACCGTAAGTATGGAATAGGAGGAAGAGGAATATTTTTACCGATGGAAGACTCAGCAATTATTGTCAACCCGTCGTCAGTGGCAATATATAGAGTATCCTTGACAATGATTATGTCATTTATGTTATTGAAACTGATATTCAGAGGTTCAATGTTAACTGATGATCCTGTAATTGCGTTAAGCGGGTTGCGACAAACATAAATATCTCTAAGTGTGGCCAGGTACAAAGTGGTTCCCTCAAACAGCATTTTGTTAATTTGTTTATCAACAGGGGATTCGAAAGCGTTGGTCAGGTTGTAAAACATATTATTTTTCAAGAGGAACAGACTGTCCCCATCAATGTTAAACAACTCAGCAGAATCATTAAGAAACAGGTGATCTAAAATAATGGTTCCATCAAAACGGGATAAAACGGGGTATGGTTCAAGCTTTTCATTTTTATACAAATAGTTTTGTTTAGCATTGATAACAAAATCGTTGTTACTATTAAAGTATGCATTATTGATACGCTCGTTAATTTGTTTATATTCCAGATTAATTTCTGGATTAAACCGGCTGGTAAACTTTATTTTATTCTGATCGAACATTGCAACTAAGTTTCCCGAACGATCATTTATCACTTTTTTGGTAAAAACGGAGTGTATATTCCTGGTATTGTAGCCAATCTCCCCCGAAGCTTTAAGCAACGTAACTTTTTCATATGTGCATAAAAGCTGGCTGATTGAACCAAGCAACAGTGTTTGATCCTTAAACACATATACGATATTAACCGGCTGTATAACCTTAGGTACCTCCAGAGAATAAAAAACTTCATTTTTTAATAAAAATGCTGATTTCGTGTTAGTACACCAAACTCCCATACCTGGGGCATCGCAAAGTTTATTTACGCCGTAAGAATTAAAATTGGTACGGTCGAAGTGATTTTGTTTTAATAAATCATGATTGATCTCATAGATTCCATCTGACTGGGTGCTTACCCAAATGTTTTTCTCGTGATCCTGTAAAAGCCCAAGTGCATTCTTTATATTAAAATGCCTGATAACCGAATTATTTTTAAGGCAATAAACCCCTTCGTCGTATGCTGCTATCCACACATAACCATCAGAATCCTCAAGAATGGTTTTAATTTTTGAAACATCGCCAGGGAATAGGACTTTATCTATTTGGAATTCTCCACTAACCCGAAACAAATTACCTGGTATTGTAGATACATAATTTATGTTGTCTCCTATGGGGAAAACTATAAGGCATTTCATATCCGTGTTAAGAGGTATTAACCTCTTTTTTTTATTAATATGCTGACTATAAATCCCAATGCTCGACCAAACAATCCATTCATTGTGCGGACTTTCCCGCAGGTTTAAAAATTTAATTCTATCTCTATTACCTTCTGGTTCGGCTAATTCATTTTTAATATTTTTAAATAGGGTATCCTTTTTAATTTCATTCTTAACATTTAAAGAAAAAACTTCTCCCTGCCAGTTGTAAAAATGAATAGAATGATCAGAATCAGTGAAAAAATCCAAAATAAAACCCCTCCCTTTTAATAAACTCAGGAAAGGTGCATTAGTTTCATTGTAAACTATGTTGTTTTGTATGTAATTGACAGATGCATTGTAATTAAATAACCATATCCGTCCGGTTGCATCCTCCTTCATACGAACTACATCATTACTGCTAAGACCGTCCTTTTTTCTATATGAAGTGAAATTGGAACCATCAAACTTTACCACACCGGCATCAGAAGTAAACCAAATAAATTTCTGGCTATCCTGGTAAATCTGGTAAACAGTATTTGTGGGCAGTCCATCGATAGCTGTATAATGCCGGATATAGGGATTTTGAGCAATGGTATTGGTGCCAAATCCCACAAGAAACACAATGAAGAAAACAGATATTTTTCGCAATTTAATCTATTGAAATTGAATAATGTTTCACCTTTTCTCGAAATTCAGGTAGCTTACGCCTCGAAATATCAAGTCGTGAACCATCCTTTAACTCAGCAAAGTTTCCCTGGAAGCTGGAATAACCCACCAGGAAATTCAGATTGATTATAGTTGATTTATGAATCCGGAAAAACTCAGGACTCTCCAGAATCTTTTCAAACTCACCAAGTGTTCGGGTTGCAGTTATTTTGCGATCGCCAGTTAGTAAAAGTATGGTATAATTATCATCAGCCTGCAGATACATCAACTCTCCTACATTCACCAAGCGGAATCCTAATTTATCAGGAATGGTGAGTTTTGATACTATATTGTTCTTTGACTGAAGATGTTCGTTCAGATTGTTAAGTGACTGATTATACACCTCCTGAATATCCGAATAGCGCCGCCGAAGTTCATGATTGTATATTGCTTTACTCACTGCTTCCTGTAACTCAAAAGGATTAATCGGTTTCATGAGGTAATCAACGGCATTGGCTTTAAGCGCACGTAAAGCATGTTCCTGGAAGGCGGTGGCAAATATTACACCGTAATTGTTGCTGGGAATCGATCGCAGAAAAGCAAATCCATCCTCTTTTGGCATTGATATGTCGAGAAAAATAAAATCCACAAGATTAATCTCAAGAAGTTTCCTCCCTTCGCTGGCTGAAGCGGCAATACCACAAACATGAATTTCGGGACAATACTGGCTTAATAGTATAGATAATGCTTCACTAATATTCTTTTCATCATCAATTATTATGGCGTTGTATTCTTTCATCCGATAAAGATATTATTTCTGACAATAGATTCGGCAAATCTGCTATCAAAATTCTGTTTAAATTGATTTTTACACCTCAGAAGTAGATTATCCAACATTAAAGTTAAAAAAATCACGATCTGATTTATCGGCATGGGTCTACGAATTCGAATTTGGTATTCCTTGACTCCCGGCATAAATGCATCTCGCCATTGATCCCATTTAATCGCAAACCGCTTAATCGCTAATAATGAACATCATAGATTAGCTAACAATAATGGAACTACAGTGACATTTCCTCTTTTGTTACAACCGACAGCCTATTTTGAAAAGTTTACCTTGGTATTTCAAGCCCGGGACAAACCATCTTTGTATCCTGAATATTGTGGTTGATGGTAATGGAAAATTTGGTCGGGATTTTGAAATTAAATGACTTTTAACCAATAGCCGCCAACAATGCATTTATCAAGCTCAAGCAATTTACCAACAATGAAGACAATAAATTTTGATAAAAGATTAATTACCCTGAGTGCTGATCACAATGCCCTTATTTTATGCAAGAATGAGGAAGTAACAACAGGTAGCAACGGACTTTATTCCCGTTACAAATATCCTGTTCTTACAGCAGCTCACACACCTCTTTTCTGGCGCTACGACCTGAACGAAGCAAGCAATCCTTGGCTTATGGAGCGCATCGGAATAAATGCGGTATTTAATGCCGGCGCCATATTTTTTAACAACAAATACCTGCTGGTTGCCCGCGTGGAAGGTGCCGATCGAAAATCCTTTTTTGCCGTTGCCGAAAGTGATAATGGTATTGATAATTTCAGGTTTTGGGATTTCCCGGTAGTATTGCCCGAAACTGAAGATCCTGATACCAATGTTTATGATATGCGCCTTTCGAAACACGAAGATGGGTGGATTTATGGTGTGTTTTGCACCGAACGCAAGGATCCGGCAGCTCCAAAAGGGGATTTAAGCTCAGCCGTTGCTGCTGCCGGAATAGTCCGCACCCATGACCTGATAAATTGGGAACGCCTTCCTGACCTGAAATCAAAAAGCCAGCAAAGGAATGTAGTACTTCATCCAGAATTTGTAAACGGGAAATACGCGCTGTACACCCGTCCGCAGGATGGATTTATTGATACCGGCTCGGGTGGCGGAATCGGCTGGGCTCTTATTGATGATATCACGAAAGCCGAAGTGAAAGATGAAATCATCATTGACCATCGCTATTACCATACCATAAAAGAACTCAAAAACGGCGAGGGCCCTCATCCGATAAAGACTGATAAAGGTTGGTTGCACCTGGCTCACGGAGTACGGAATTGTGCTGCCGGATTGCGCTATGTGCTGTATATGTATATGACTTCACTAGAAGATCCTGCAAAATTAATAGCTCAACCGGGTGGCTATTTTATGGCTCCTGAGGAAACTGAACGAATCGGGGATGTATCCAATGTGCTGTTTTCCAACGGCTGGATTGCTGACGAAGACGGAACGGTTTATATCTACTACGCTTCCTCCGACACACGCCTGCACGTTGCCGTTTCGAGCATTGATAAGCTCACTGATTACTGCTTCAATACACCAGTGGATGGTTTCCGGTCAGCGGCATCCGTAAAAACAATTTGTGAACTTGTTGACAAAAACAAACAATTGTCGAAAACGTAAACAGGCCATGAGAAAAAATCCTTGGTCACACAAAAGCATAAATACCAACATCAGCATAAAACCAACAGATAATCCTTGCTATGATAACTGAAAAATTAGGGTTAAAAGAAAAGATAGGTTACGGCTTTGGCGATATGGCTTCGTCCATGTTCTGGAAAATATTCGGGATGTACCTGCTGTTTTTCTACACCGATATATTTGGATTACCGGCCGCTGCCGTTGGTACCATGTTCCTGATTACCAGGATCTGGGATACGCTTTTTGATCCCGTAGTCGGTGTGCTCAGCGACAGAACGCGTTCAAAATGGGGTAAATTCAGGCCTTATTTGTTGTGGTTTGCGCTTCCGTTCGGGCTTATCGGAACACTGATGTTTATCACGCCTTCGTTCGGAACTACCGGAAAACTGGTTTATGCATATATCACTTATTCGCTTATGATGATGGTATATTCCATGATTAATGTGCCTTACGCTTCGTTATTGGGTGTGATGTCGGCTGATGTAAAGGAGCGGAATATACTATCTTCTTTCCGCATGGTGTTTGCGTTTATCGGAAGTTTTGTAGCCCTGATATTAATTGAACCGCTTGTAGAGCTTTTCACGAACAGCACAGGCAGCGCACAAACCGGCTGGACGCTGGGTGTGATGGTGATTGCCATTTTATGTGTGTTGTTTTTTCTGGGATGTTTCTACCTCACAAAAGAACGCATCAAACCCATCGACAGTAAAAACGATTCGTTGAAAGATGATATCAAAGACCTTTTTCGTAATAAACCCTGGTGGATTTTACTAGGAGCTGGAATAGCAGCCCTCATATTTAACTCAATACGCGATGGTGCTGCCGTATATTATTTCAAATATTACGTTCAGGATTCAGGAAATTTCAAACTGCCTTTTTTAAGTGCATCGCTCACTTATACAACACTTTACCTGGTCCTCGGACAGGCATTTAATATTGTTGGGATCATTTTTGTAACTCCTCTTTCAAACAAATTCGGAAAGAAAAGCATCTACCTCGGCGCTATGGTTGTGGCAACTGCCCTTAGCATTGGCTTCTTCTTCCTGCCAAACGAAAACATTGCAATGATCATGCTTATGCAATGCCTTATCAGCATGTGTGCAGGGAGTATTTTTCCGTTGCTTTGGTCGATGTACGCTGATATTTCGGACTACTCGGAATGGAAAACAGGTCGGCGTGCAACCGGGTTGATATTTTCATCTTCCTCCATGTCGCAGAAATTTGGCTGGACATTGGGCGGCGCTCTCACCGGATGGCTGCTTGGATATTACGGATTTCAAGCCAATATGGTTCAAACCGGTGAAGTTCAGAATGGCATACGACTGATGCTGAGCATTTTCCCTGCTATTGGAACTGTATTGTCGGTACTCTTTATCTCTTTTTATCCGCTCAACGAAAGAACAATGAGTAAGGTAAGCCAGGAACTGAACGAAAAACGCCTTAAACCCCTACAAAGTTAATTTTTAACCCTGAGTGAATCGATAAGAAAATGAAATCCATGGATGCAACTGCTTTACCAGTAAAACTTAAGTTCCTGTATAAAGAACTGGAGCGTGAGATGCATGCGAATATACTGCCGTTCTGGATGTCGCAGGTTGCTGATCATGAAAATGGCGGATTCCTTGGCCGTATTACAAATGACGGAATAGCTGTAATAGATGCTGCTAAAGGATCAGTTCTCAACGCACGGATACTCTGGACTTTTTCGGCCGCATACAACCTCACCGGCCGCCCCGAATACCTTGAAAATGCCCAAAGAGCTTATGCCTTTTTTACAAAGCACTTTATTGATTCACAATATGGAGGCGTGGTATGGTCTGTCATGGCAAACGGTGAAATCCTGAACGGCCGGAAACAAATTTATGCACAGGCATTTGGAATTTATGCTTTTGCCGAATACTACCTGGCAACCGGTGAACAAGATGCAATTTTGCTGGCTTCTGACCTCTATGGTTTCATCGAAAAAAACGCTTTCGATACTAAATGCAATGGCTATATTGAAGCCCGCTCCCGCAAATGGGAATCCCTTGAGGATCTTCGCCTGAGCGAAAAAGATGCCAATGAGCCCAAGAGTATGAATACCCATCTGCATATACTCGAAGCCTATACAAAGCTTTTCGAAATATGGAAGGATGATGACCTGGGAAACAAGCTTCAAAACCTCATTACCATTCACACCGATAAAATCCTGTCAGCTGAAAACGGGCATTTCAATTTGTTTTTTGATATGGACTGGAACCCTAAGTCAGAGCATTATTCCTTTGGCCATGATATTGAAGGAGCCTGGCTTTTAACCGAAGCTGCAAGAGCATTGGGGTTAAAAGGAGTAACCGAAAAAACAGAAAGGCTGGCAGTAAAAATGGCCGGAATCACATTTCAGGAAGGGATTGCGGAAGATGGATCACTTTATAACGAGGGATTAAAAGGCCAGGTTATTGATATCGATCGCCATTGGTGGCCTCAGGCTGAAGCCATAATAGGATTTATAAATGCCTGGGAAATAAGTAAAAACACGGAATTCCTGGCAGCAGCCTGTAAAGCATGGGATTTCATAAATGAGCATATGCGCCATCCTTCAGGCGAGTGGTGGTGGCTGGTAAATAGCAGGTATGAGCCCGATGAAAGCCAGGATCTTGCTGGTGAGTGGAAATGTCCGTACCATAATACCCGTTGTTGCATCGAAGTTATGAAACGCATAAATAATTATTATGCAAACAATTATCCTGAATTACTAAAATCACTATCCGAGAAAAATTGAAAAACAGGACTACACATATTTTACGAATGATTGCAAAAGCTGATCTGCTGGTTGCAGTTTTATTGCTTTGCCAGTCAGTAACGGCACAACGCGATGTTTCCGTGTTTATTCCATCTGATAAACAGGCTGACACGGGGATTGTAAATCTTTACAGGAACATGGCTATGCTGGCTCCAGATTATATTATGATCGGGCACCAGGACGCGTTATCGTATGGAATAAACTGGAAAGAAGGTATCTATCGTTCGGATCTCAAGGATCTTACAGGTTCGCATCCGGCAATATTTGGCTGGGATATAGGCGCCATTGAACTTGGAAGCCCGATAAACCTCGACTCGGTTCCTTTTAATGAAATGAGAAAAAATATTATCCAGGTGTACCTTGACGGAGGGATTAATACCATCAGCTGGCATGCCTATAACCCGGTAACAGGAAAAAGTTCGTGGGTTGATGATAAGAACAATTCGAATGGTATTGTTGCAAAAATACTTCCCGGCGGCTCACATCATAAGGAATTTACAAATCAACTGGATAAGGTTGCAGCTTTTATAAAATCATTGAAAGCTCCTGATGGAAGCCTGGCACCAATTATTTTCAGGCCCTGGCACGAAAATTCCGGCAACTGGTTCTGGTGGGGCGCAATTCATTGCAGTGTTGAAGAATACAAATCGCTTTACCATTTTACGGTTGATTACCTGCGAAACATGCATCACCTTCACAACCTGCTTTATGCCTATTCGCCTGATGTTGGATTTAAAGATGCTGCAGGATATCTCGAACGTTATCCGGGCAACGACCTGGTGGATATCATCGGGCTGGATGATTATAATTCGCTCAATACCGGCCAACCGGAAAAGCTGATCAGCAACCTGGAGGTTATCGCTCAGATTGCGATTGATCATAACAAAATTGCAGCTTTTACCGAAACAGGGAGTAACCGCTTGGAACGCAAGGAATACTTTACAAAAGAACTGCTTCCATGCCTGGATCATTCGGACTTAACACGGTCCATCTCCTGGGTTCTGTTCTGGCGCAATGCTGATGAAAAGCAACATTTTATGCCTGCTCCTGGGCATCCGGCAGCACAGGACTTTATTGAATTCACAAAAAGCAAGCATATTCTCATGCTGAATAATATCCCTGATATGTATAAGTATTACAAAAAGATAAACATTACAGGAAAAGACATTTAAGATAAAATTACCGGTTGATTGAGGTTTGGTTGGTAATTGGTTGGTTGAATTAAGGTGAAACTTCCCTGCGAAAGTGGGGAAGTTTTTTTATGAAATTTCCGGGCTTATTAAATGGTAAAAGTGGTAGATTTTGAAAAATGATGATTCTGCTAAACTCTCAAAATTAAAACTTTAGAAATTACTCAAACGGCTCATAGTTAGTAAGTTTAACATTATCAAACCAACCTTCCACATACCCTTTAGTGCTTGTTGCGCTAAGCCTCAATCCAACTTCGAAGCACTTAACCGCATCACTTTTTAAATCGAAATCTGCTTTTATTACTCCCCAGTTTTCGACTTGCAAATCGGCAAACTTCACTTTTATAAAAGTCCATTGTTTCGATGTGAGTGGAATCATATCCAAAGCACCCCATTTGCTTTTGTGTCCTTTGCTTAGAACCAGGAAATTTAGTAACAATGTATCACCAGCTCCGGCTTTGCACCAGAATGACATCCAGGTGTTTTCCTTAAACAATTTCCACTCATTTTCCATTCCGTCAACCGCAAAAGTATCAGCCTTTAAATCGGTAAACCATGCGAACGGGCGGTTATTGGGAACTGAATCCCAGCGCACATGCAAACACACTTTTGATTCAGGATTGAGCTGGCTTGCCGGGATTTCATCGTATTCAAATTTTACCTGTGCATTGTCCTTCCACCATCCGTCGGTGTTGGGCTTGTTTTCGTAATCGGCTATAAGGATCTGCTTTTGTTGAGCGAAAACGCTTGGGAGACATACAAGCATTGCAATTGCGAATACTATTGTTTTGAACATTGTTCTTATCTGTATATAATTTTATAACAACCGCTTAATCTGAGATTTATCTTTTATTGTACAGACTGCTCATTTTGCAGAACCTGCTCCCTTCCTTACTTCAGGGAGGGCTGGGGAGGGTAAACCCAAAGCGCCAAATGTTCTAAAGTGTACCCCCTCTGTCTCCCCCTTGGAAAAAGGGGGAGGACTTATAATGACAATCTTTGTCATTTAGGATATTTTTGATTTCTCGTCAATATTAGTTGTTGGTTGGTTTGATTATTTTGAGCTCATGAAGATTTCATGGGTTGAAATAAGGATTTATTCCCAGCTTAAAATCACATCGCCTTTCGGATGAAGCTTTAACTGATCGATTTTAATGCTTTTATCTGGCACTACTTCGAATTTGGTGGTGCTGTACTTACTGGTCTCGCAATCGAAAATGTTCAGAATCCCATGCTTTTTACCCATTTTGATACCGGTTAACTGGACGATTTCTTCACTTGCAGTTGAGTTGTACACGTATATTAAATTCTTTTTTCCACATTGCACGCCATAAGCCTGGACTCCTTCCTGAACTGCTTTCACATCAAACGATTCAAATTTTCCTTTCCCTGCTTCTAACATACTGCGGTTGATTTCGCTCACTTTCGTGAAATAGCTCATCATACCACGGTTTTCGAAAAACTCCCACCACCACGACATGGGTAAAACTGGCGTCGGGCTGAAAAGGCCGTACCACAAAGCCCTTTTAAAATCGCTGTCCATTTCATCACCAAAATCGTTAAAGTTTTTGCTCCAGTCCCATTCGTAGCCCGATTCGCCAATAATGTAAGGTTTGTTGTGCTTTTTGGTGTATTCGCAGATTATTCCCGGAATACCGGCAGTATTCTTATAAATATGTTTTTGGTTGATATCTATATTTTTTAAATCGTTCATTCCATCAATATCGCGGTGCGAAACACTGGTTGTTACCATATGATTAAACGGATCAATGGTTTTCAGAAAGGTACTCATTTCGTCGTGCCAGGCGGTAATTGCCAAAGGCGGAAGCTGATCCTCGGGCTTCACGTTATACATGGCATTATCTATTTCGTTAAAAAACTCCCAGGCACCGATTGACGGACTGTAGCCATAACGGGCGACCATCAACCGCAGTTTATTTTTGTATTGCTGCCTGGCTTCCGGAAGTGTGAAAAATTCGAGTGGCGTTTTTGCCGGACCTCCGTTAGTAACATTGTAACTGCTTATTTTCCAGCCATCGCCCATAAAACCCACGTGGCTTTCGAGAGCCAACATCATGTGAATACCCAGCGAATCGCAGAGTTCAACCAGTTGATCCATGCGTTTCATGCCGCTTTCGTTGTAAGGAGATGTTGTATTCTGATAGCGGCTGTTGTTGACAACTGTCTTCCAATCCACAGGCAAGTTCCAGTAAATCATCCAGGTGCGGAAGAAATTACCGCCGTTGGCCGCAAGCTTTTTCAGCATATACTCATAATTAAACCGCTTATCCTCATGCAATGCTTTAAAGTATTTTGAATCGTCTTCGTCGCGCGATTCCCAGCAGATATTCTCACCGATTCCGCGAAAAAGTTCACCGTTGTCATATCGGAAAGTCCAGAAATCATTCGGGTTCAGGAATCCTTTTCCTTTTGATGGATTTACACTGAATTCAGCTTCAGGAGTTGATGAAACGATTTTCCCATTTCCCTTTAATTCGAAATGATACGAATAAACACCTTTTTCACGTGCTGTAAAACGGGCTTTCCAAAACGATTCATCTCCGCTTTTTCCCGATTCGTAATAGCAAGGCAGGATGAGTTGTTTGCCCGAAGGTGAAGTAAGAACCATATCCAACGCTATTTCTGCAAAGGCATACGGATTGTTCCACAATGCTTTCAGAGTTACATTCCATTCCGCTTTCTGGTATTGGAATATGGTTTTATTCAGCAATTCGGTTTTTTGAATCTGGGCTTGCAAGCCAATGGAGAGAACTAATAATAGTGTTGCGATTATAAAGCGATTCATCGGTTTCATCGGATTTGTTTTAGTTGTTAATCAGGCTGGTGTAGGTCTGAGTCTCAAGCGTAAAGTCAGCTTTACCATTGACCACTGTCACTCTTTTGATTTTTTCCATGCCACGGGAAGCATCCGTAACATACATATTAAACGATTTAACCAATTCAGGAATGCCTGTTACTGTTACTTCGCGGGTTGCACCATTGTTGACCAGGTGAATGCTGTAAATTCCTTTTGCAATTTCACCGGCAGCAGCGCAACTTATGTTTGGACTGTCGCCAGAAACCGGCATCCAGAATGAGCCTGCCGGTGTTGCACCCAATTGTTTCAGGTTCCAGAAGCGTTGTGTTGGCCGCAGTGGTCCATTATCGCCATACAATCCTTTGCCAGTGAGCACCGAATAGTCGGAAGTAAGCTGCCATTCCATTACAGTGATG
>Ga0209800_10002147_pt1 | contig 18082 bp, 16 predicted proteins | sample Higcelweek8metaG_FD_187174 | JGI IMG/M metagenome (GOLD analysis project Ga0209800, IMG submission 187174) | Freshwater pond sediment microbial communities from the University of Edinburgh, under environmental carbon perturbations - High... | ecosystem: Environmental > Aquatic > Freshwater >...
GAAGAGCAAAATCATGTGGTTACGGCATGTTATTGTTTCGCCTGCAGGGTTGATCCTTGATTTTAGGTAACTACTTGATTTTCTCCGCGAGCTTCGCGGCTCCGCGTGAGTAACTGCCGTTTTAAGGATAAAGCAGTTGGCCGCTAAAGAACGCAAAGATCACAAAGAATTCAAAACATTTAGAACATGTTTGGATCAGACCTTCCGGGTATTTCGAGGAATGCTCTCAACCACCTGTTTTTCTTTTGTTTCTTTGTGCTCTTTTGCAGCAAACTGCCGTTTTCAAGTTTAAATCTGTGTATATCCGCTTAATCCGCGTCATCAACGTGCTATTATCATGGTTATCGTACATTCAAAGGAGTTCAATAATGATGCAGTCCGTAGTTGCAGCCGGTATCTGTAATGTTGTGCTTTTCTCGGTTCTTGCCAACCCTGCCATGGCTTCAGGGGGCGTCAAGCAGTATGACTTGAAAGATTTTTTCAGCAAACCGGAGCGATCATTCTTCCGTCTTTCCGATGACGGAAAAACCCTCGGCTTCATGCAGCCCTATCAACGACGGCAAAATCTGCATGTTGTGGCACTGCCCCAAGATGGTAAAACACCGGATTTTTCCAAAGCGAAGCAGCTGACTTCTGAAACCGAACGGGATATAGCGGGCTTCTTCTGGAAGGGCAGTAACTCGATTCTCTTTGTAAAGGATTTTGGCGGGGACGAAAATTACCATCTGCTCTCCGTTAATGTGCAGAGCGGTGAGGTAAAAGACCTGACCCCTTTTCCCAAAATCAGGGCGTCCATAGTGGATGATCTGCTGGAGGACCCTGATCATGTGCTGGTGCAACATAACAAACGTGATCCCCGGTTTTTTGATGTCTACCGGATTAATGTCAAGACCGGTGAATCCAGCCTGGTGGCAGAGAATCCCGGCAATATTACCGGTTGGCTGACTGACCATGCAGGCCGTGTCCGTATCGCCACCACCACCGATGGCGTCAACAGCAGTCTCCTTTATCGGGCATCTGAAAAGGATACGTTCAAGACGATCCTGACCACTGACTTCCGCACCAGCGTGTCGCCGATGTTTTTTACCTTTGATAACCGGGCACTTTATGCCCTCTCAAACCGTGGCCGCGACAAGACCGCGTTTGTGGTGCTTGATCCCGATACCGGCACGGAATCGGAACCGCTCTTTGCACATCCTGAGGTGGATCTTGGCGGTATTTCCTATTCCCATAAGCGTAAACTGTTAACGCAGGCAGGCTTTACAACCTGGAAGGGACAGCGCCATTTCTTTGATGCTGAAACCAAAGAGATCTACGCCAGGCTGGAGAAAAAACTACCCGGTTATGAGATTGCTCTCCAGAACGGGAATCTGGCCGAGGATACCTATATTGTGGCAGCCTACAATGACCGCACACCTGGCTCCCGTTACGTTTATTCGGTAAAGACCGACACCCTTACCCCCCTGGGGGAGATCAATCCCCGCATTAACCCGGCTGACATGGCTCCCATGAAGCCGGTAAGCTATACCACCCGGGACGGTCTTACCATCAACGGCTATCTGACCGTGCCGGTTAATGGCGAGGCCAGGAATCTGCCGGTTATTGTGAATCCCCATGGCGGCCCCTGGACCAGGGATGGCTGGGGATATAGTCCCGACATTCAGTTTTTGGCCAACCGTGGCTTTGCCGTGTTTCAGATGAACTATCGCGGATCAACCGGGTATGGCAGGGCGTTTTGGGAAAAAAGCTTCAAGCAATGGGGCAAGGCCATGCAGGATGATATCACCGATGGCGTTAACTGGCTGATTAAGGAAGGGATTGCCGATCCAAAACGTGTGGGTATCTATGGCGGCAGCTACGGAGGCTACGCCACCCTGGCCGGTGTTACCTTTACGCCTGATCTGTATGCTGCCGCTGTTGATTATGTGGGGGTCTCCAATCTGTTTACCTTTATGAAAACAATTCCTCCCTACTGGAAACCGTACCTGACAATGATGCATGAGATGGTGGGTGATCCTGAAAAGGATAAAGCGCTCCTTAACGCAGCTTCACCGGTATTCCATGCCGACAGGATCAAAACCCCGCTTTTTGTTGCCCAGGGGGCAAATGATCCCCGGGTGAACAAGGATGAATCTGATCAGATGGTTGCGGCGTTACAGAAACGTGGTGTTGAGGTTCAGTACATGGTGAAAGATAACGAGGGGCATGGTTTTCATAATGAAGAAAACCAGTTTGATTTTTATGGTGCCATGGAGGCATTTTTCAGAAAGCATCTATCCAGGTAGAAACGGAGATCCCATGGCACTTCCATCAACCATCTATAAAGCCGTTATCCAGCTCTCGGACCTTGACCGGGGTATCTATGAAACGCTGCAGGCTACCGTTGCCCGCCATCCGTCTGAAACGGAAGAACGGCTGGTGGCCCGTCTGCTGGCCTGGGTACTGTTCTATGGGGAGGAACTTGTCTTTACCAAAGGGGTCAGCGCCGGAGATGAGCCTGACCTTTGGTCAAAGGGGCCTGACGGCAGGGTTGGTGCCTGGATTGAAGTGGGACAGCCTGAGGCCGAGCGCCTGTTAAAGGCTGCCAGACATGCAGAGCAGACAGGGCTGCTGGCCTGTGGCACGGCATTGCATACCTGGGAGCGTCAGCAGCTGGATAAGCTGCGTAACAGCACGGTTACGGTGATTGCGATTGAGCAGTCATATATCGCACAGCTGGTCAAACAGCTTGAGCGCAGCATCTCCTGGTCGGTCACCATCACCGAAGGGAGCATGTACCTGCAGATCAACAATGAGACCTTTGAAACCGTACCCCGCAGATTAACGCCTTGACACCGCAACAACGGGAACGCTGCCATGGTGTTAGTTCTACTTTGTCAGATTCAAGAGCAAATCCCCCTCAATCCCCCTTTACAAAGGGGGAGGTTTTAAGTCCCCCCCTTTTTGAAGGGGGGTTAGGGGGGATTTGCCGTTAAGATGTTAATCTGACAAAGTATAATTAGGCGAACGGCGGATATATCTTTCGTTCATGGTTCGACAAGCTCACCACGAACGGAAGATATATTGAGCTATTTAGCTTTGTCGTTATCCTAAAAAAGTTCAACATCAGAAAAGACGGGGGGGAAACATGAAGGCTCCCAAGATGGATACTGATTGCCAGCGGCTGATTCATGAGCTGCAGGTGCATCAGATTGAGCTGGAAATGCAGAATGAGCAACTGAGGCAGGCTGAAACTGATCGCCGCAATGCGGCACGTCATATCCTTGAGAATGAAGAGGGATTAAAGAAGAAGCTTGCCACAGAACTGCATGACGAGATCGGCCGGGATCTGACCGCACTGGGCATTAATCTGGCGCTTATTCACGAAGAGTTGGCGGACAATGCATCCGAGTTTCTGTTGGCAAGAATTGATGATTCTTCAAAACTGGTCAAGGCGATCAGCCATGGCGTCAGAAACATCATGGGTAGCCTTCGCCCGCCAGGGCTGGATGATCTGGGGCTTGTTGCATCCCTTGGGAACCATCTGAAGCTGTTTTCCCAACGTACCGGCATTACGGTGGCGCTTGAGGTTACCGACGACTTTCCTCATTTGGCAGCAGACAGGGAGATGGCGTTGTTTCGGATTGTCCAGGAATCGCTTACCAATATCTCAAAATATGCCAATGCCAGCTCTGTGCAGATCACGTTACGCCACGAGAACGGCCTGATCGGCCTGACGGTGACTGATGATGGCAACGGTTTGACTCCGGCGCTGCTGCCGACCATGCAGACGGCCTCCGGCCTGGGGCTTAAAACCATGCGTGAGCGGACAGAGATGATGGGTGGAACATTCAGGCTTGATTCGCTGCCGGGAAAAGGCGCTACCGTATCAGTGCAGCTTAAGGATTCCAGCAATGCCGGTTAAGGTACTGATAGCCGACGATCATGCGATTATCCGGGACGGTCTTAAGCTGATTCTGGCATCGCAGGGGGATATGGTCGTTGTGGGTGAGGCGCAGGACGGCCGTGAACTCCTGACGCAGGTTGAGTTACTTGGCCCTGATCTGATTTTGATGGATTTGGCCATGCCGGAGATGAACGGGATTGAGGCCACCCGGATACTGCACGAGCGTTTTCCCCTGATAAAGGTGATCATGCTCTCCATGCATCACACCACCGAGCATGTTTTTCGGGCAATCCAGGCCGGAGCCTGGTCTTACATCCTGAAAGAAACAGCTGGTCATGTGGTCATCAAGGCGATCCGTGAAGTAATGCGTGGGCAGCTCTATTACGGAGAAGGGGTGGAGGCCCCGCTTTCACCCACGGGTTCTGCTCTGACACCACTCTGTAAAAGTCCGCTTGAAAGTCTGAGCCAGCGTGAGCGGGAGGTGCTTCAACTGGTGGTGGAAGGAAAAACAAGTATCGGTATTGCTGAAACCCTCCAGTTATCACCCAAAAGCGTTGAAACCTACCGCAGCAGATTGATGTTGAAGCTGGGGCTGGATAGTATCCCTTCGTTGGTTAAATTTGCCCTTCTGCACGGCATCACCCCTGCCGGGGTAGCCGTGCCTCGTCTTCTTGCCGGTTGCAATCCACCGGAATAATGGTAGATTGATGGTGCATATAACGCTGGCAAAAGATAAAGAATCTCAACAACGCAAGGAGGTAATCATCATGTCGCAGATAGTCGCTGCTGATCTGTTTTCTCTGAGTATTCCTGAAAGAATTCAGCTTGTAGAAGATATTTGGGACAGTATTGCCGTTCGTCCAGAGATGGTTGAATTGACCCCGCAGATCAGGAGTGAGTTGGATAACCGCCTGGCTGAACATACGCAGTGTCCCGATGACGTATCAAGCTGGGATGAGGTCAGATCACGTTTGTGGAAAATGCTGTGAGTTATCGAGTTGTCGTACGTGCAAAGGCAGAGATCGATATGGTTACTGCTGCCAAATGGTACGAGGATCAAAGTCCCGGACTTGGCACCGAGTTTCTTCGTGCCGTTGAAGGTTGCATTGCATCTGTAGCCCGTAATCCTGCCATGTATGCCATAGTTTACCGAAATGTTCGCCGGGCATTGTTCCGCAGGTTTCCCTTCGGTGTTTTCTTTCTCCTTACTGATGATTGTATCACCGTCATAGCCTGCCTTCATGGAAGGCAAGACATTCAGCGCCTCAAACCTCGAACCTGAATCTGCCCTTCTGCACGGCTCAACCCTGCCAGAACCTGCCTGAAAATTCCCGTAATTAATTTGTAAATATCAAACTTTCCCGACATACGAACGCCTTAATTAAAGCTATTACTCCTGACTCGTAGATTACATTACCCGCTTCAGTTTGCAATCACACGAAAAGAGGAGTCTGAATGCCGATCAGGATTCTGATTGCCGATGACCATAGAATTGTCCGGGATGGCTTGCGGATGATGCTTGAATCCCAGGACGATATGACGGTTGTTGGCGAGGCATGCACTGGCCTGGAGTCGGTAGTTCAGGCAGAAGCACTGCGTCCTGATGTCGTGCTTATGGATATCTCCATGCCGGAGCTGAACGGGATAGAAGCAACCGCTATCCTGCAAACCCGCCTGCCTTCGATCAAGGTTGTCATCCTGTCCATGCACAACAGCACAGAATATATCTGCCGGGCCAAGTACGCAGGAGCCAAGGCCTATATTGTCAAGGAGTCTAGCGGCATAGAGGTGCGTGATGCGGTACGCTCGGTCATGAATGGACACTATGTTACCAGTAGCGGCGGGGGGGCACCTGCAGATCTGGAAGCTACAAAATCAAGTCTTATAGACAAACTGAGTGTGCGTGAAAGGGAGGTCCTGCAGCTTGTGGCAGAAGGCAATACCAGTGCAACTATAGCAGAATTATTAGGTCTTTCCTCCAAAAGCATTGAGACCTACCGCTGCAGGCTGATGCTGAAACTTGAGCTGAGCAATATTCCGGCCCTGGTTAAATTTGCCCTTCTGCACGGCGTTGTCTCCCTCTAGATGTCTGTCGGGATCAAAATAACTTATTTCTTGATGTCATACTTTCCCGACATACAGAAGACAGGTTGTGGCTATAGAGTTGCCCATCCCATCGATATCGTCACGCAGTCCGTGTTGAAATACCGTTCTTTAATAACAATGATTTGCAGCACAACAAAAAAAGGAGATGACCCATGGCACTTGTGAGGAAACCGACCAACCTGTCCCAATCCGGTTCTGCTACTGATGGAAAGAACTCTGCTGTTGCCGCCCGTGAGGCTGAGGCCCAGCGTAAGAAGGCCCGTACCATGGCCAAGCAGCAACAGGCGGCCGAGCGGATTGCCGCTGCCACGGGTCAACTCTCTTCCGGCATTAACGAGGCAGCCTCTGCTGCAGAAGAGCTGAAACGTTCTGCCGATCAGATTGCCGCCGGAGCAGAAGAGGCCTCCGGTGCTGCCCAGGAATCCCTGGCCGCCTTCAAGCAGGTATCTGTAGCCATTACCCGCCAGTTACAGAATGCCGAGGTAAGCCAGGCCAAGGCAGAAGGAACCCAGGTACTGGTGGCCAGAACCAACGCTGATATTACCCAGATGGTCACCAACGTCGGCATTGCAGCCCAGCGCCAGAACGCCTCGGTGCTGCTGGTGGCAGAGCTGGAGAAGCAGGCCGCCAATATTGGTGACATCATCAAGGCGGTGGTACGGATTGCCGACCAGACTAATCTGCTGGCCTTAAACGCTGCCATTGAGGCGGCCCGGGCAGGCAAGCATGGCAAAGGCTTTGCCGTGGTGGCGGATGAGGTGCGGACCCTGGCTGAAACCTCCGAGAAGAGCGCCAAGCAGATTTCTGATCTGGTGGGCCAGATCCAGCAGGAAGTAAAGATTATTGCAGAAGGGATCAGCGAATCAGCCAAGACCGTGGAAGGTGAGATTGAAAACGGCAGAATCATTACCCAGCAACTTGATCAGATCCGGCTTGATGCCGTTGAAATTGTGAAAGGGGTCTCAGAGATCGCCACCGGGGCATCCCAATCTGCGGTTGCTTCGCAGCAGGCCTTAAAAGGGTCCGAGACCATTGCCGCAGCAGCAGAAGAACAGTCTGCAGCGGCAGAGGAATCAGCCAAGACCGTGGCTGAACAGTCTGAAGCGCTGGCTGAGTGCGAGCAGACCGCAAAGACCCTGTCCGAGCTGACCGAAGACCTGAAAAACTCCACCGACGTTGCCAAGAGCGCTGAAGAAGTAGCCTCAGCCGCTGAAGAACTCTCCTCTGCGGTTTCTGAAATCAACCGTTCCGGCGCACAGATCATGACCGCCATTGATCAGATCCGTAAAGGGGCCGAGGTGCAGTCTGCAGCCACTGAAGAATCTGCCGCCGCCATTACCCAGATTGAAAAAGGGGCAGAGATCGCCCAGTCCCGCGCTACCGCTGGTGCGGAAAAGATTGCCGCCATCAAGAGCCTGCTGGCCACCAACAAGACCTCCATTGATGCACTGATAGCCGGTGTTTCTTCCTCTGCCACCGCTTCACGCACCAGCATCAAGCAGATCAAAGATCTGGAGCTGGTAGCACGGCGGATAGACAAGATTGTGGATGCCATTACCACCGTCTCGATCCAGACCAATATGCTGGCGGTAAACGGTTCCATTGAAGCGGCCCGGGCCGGTGAATTTGGCAAGGGTTTTGTGGTGGTTGCAACCGATATCCGTAACCTGGCCCATGATTCAGCCGAAAATGCCGACCGGATCAAGGATCTGGTCAAGGCGGTGCAGGATCAGATCGGTCTGGTGGGACGTGATCTGGATGAGATCGTGGTTACTGCCGTAGCCGAGGTGGAAAAGTCTAAAACCTCTGCAGCCAACCTGGTGTTGATTGAAAACGATATCGCGGTTGTTGAGTCCGGCGGACAAGAGATTCTGGCAGCTACTGTCGAGATCGCCGCTGCCATTGCCCAGGTTAAAAAGGGTATTGAACAGATCTCTGCCGCCGCCCAGGAAGCTGACAAGGCTGCCACTGAGGCGGCCACCGCAGCCAAGCAACAGTCCCAGGGGGCAGAAGAACTGGCCGCCGCAATCGAGGAGATCGCTTCCCTTGCCGATGAACTGCAAAGCGCCTGATAGGAGTGTGCCCAAATGACAACAGAAAACCTGGAAGAACAGGAGCTTCTGCAACGTGTCGAGGATGAGGCGAATGATGCGCAGGAAACGGATACCCGCCAGTTTGTTACCTTTATAGCCGGTAACGAGGTCTTTGCCGTGGATATGGCGCCGGTACAGGAGATTATCCGCGTTCCGGATGTGGTCAAGGTGCCGCTTGCGCCACCTACTCTGGAGGGGTTGGCCAATCTGCGGGGCAAGGTGTTGCCGATCATCTCCCTGCGACGCATCTTTGGTTTTGAAGAAGTTGAATATGATGATTCTACCCGGGCCGTGGTGATTGATATCGGCCAGCCGTTGGGGTTTGTGGTTGACCGGGTTGCCAGTGTGGTTGGCGTAGAGCCAGGCAAGATTGAAGGCGTGGAGTCAATCCGCAGCACCGTTAATACCGAGCTGCTTTCCGGCATGATCAAGGATGTTGGCGGCCATGCCATGATTATGGTGCTGGATTTTGCCAAGCTGATCGCCCAGGAATTTGCAGAGATTTCAAATCTTGCCAAAAAGGCCGGTCTGATCTCAAACCATGTTGCAGGCACTGAACAGGATGATGACGACCTGAGCGACGAACTGCAGCTGGTCAGCTTTGAAGTGGCTGATCAGGAATATGCCATGGCCATTGAGGATGTGCAGGAGATTGTCCAGATACCGGAAGAGATCATCCATATCCCCCATTCTGAATCACACGTGATGGGGATCATGACCCTGCGTAACCGCCTGCTGCCGCTGGTCAACCTGCGTCGCATGTTTGATCTGGCCAGCCGCGATAATGACGACCATAGCCGGATTGTAGTGGTGTCGTTGGGCTCCTCCTCGGTCGGTATTGTGATGGACAGTGTTAATGAGGTGCTGCGGGTGGCAAAGTCTGATGTGGATGCCATGCCTGCACTGCTGGCCCGTGACGGGGATCTGGCTGATATCTCTGAGATCTGCCGTCTGGACAATGGCAAGCGACTGGTTTCCATCATCTCGGCTGATAATCTGTTCCGGCATTCTGCCGTAAAGGAGGCCCTGACCACCGTGGAAACCTTGAACGATGATAGCAGGCATGAAACAGCCGCTGATGCTGATGATGAAATATCAGATGATGATGAGCAGGTGGTGGTGTTCCGGCTGGGCAAGGAAGAGTTCGGGGTGCCGATTGACAGTGTGCAGGAGATTGTACGGGTGCCGGAAGAGTTGACCCATGTGCCCAAGGCGCCTCCCTTTGTGGAGGGGGTTATCAACCTGCGTGGCTCAGTCTTGCCGGTGATCGATCTGCGGCGGCGTCTGGGGATGGCAGTGGTGGAGCATTCTGACCGGCAGCGGGTGATGGTGTTCCTGATCGCTGGCATGCGTACCGGCTTTATTGTGGATTCAGTGGCGGAAGTGCTCAAGATTCATAAGAACAACATTGAACCGGCCCCCCATCTTTCCAGTGAACAGGCCAGACTGCTGGCCCGTATGGCAAACCTGGAAAAACAGAAGCGGATGGTACAGTTGATTGAACCGTCACACCTGATTGATGGCGGTGACCGGGCGCAACTGGCAGAGCTGGGCGGTTGATGAGGATATTTCATGTAACGTCTAAATCTACCCCCCCTCAGTCCCCCCTTACCTAAGGGGGGAAGCCTTGAAGTCTCCCCTTAGGTAAGGGGAGATTTAGAGGGGTTAGATTTTTGGGTTTTAACAATATTGAGGACGCTATGATCAAACTGCTTATCGTTGATGATTCGGCGTTGATGCGCCGTCAACTGAATCTACTGTTTCAGGACGAGGGTGATTTTATCATTCGCCAGGCCCACAACGGCAAGGACGCGGTGGAACAGAACCGCGAATTTATGCCGGATGTGGTGACCCTGGATATCAACATGCCGGAGATGGACGGCATTACCGCCCTTTCCCTGATCATGGCGGAGCGGGCTGTGCCGGTGGTGATGGTCTCATCCCTGACCGAAAAGGGGGCACTGGCCACCTTTGAAGCCCTCCACCTGGGGGCGGTTGATTATGTGACCAAACCGGGTGGTACGATCTCGCTTACCATTGACGAGATCAGGGATGAACTGGTGGGCAAGGTACGGTCTGCAGCCAGGGCCAAATTAAAGGGGAATACGTTAAAGGGCTTGGCCCAGCGGCTGCGGGAAGAGCGGGAGAAACCGGCTCCCCGTCCGGTGGCGGTCAGGCGTGGTGTGGCAGGAGAGGGGCTGGTGATGATCGGTGTCTCAACCGGCGGACCTCGCACCCTTGAAGATATCCTGCCGTTTTTGCCGCCGGATTTCCCCTGGCCGGTGCTGGTGGCCCAACATATGCCCCCTTCCTTTACCAAGCCGTTTGCCGACCGGTTGAATACAATGTGTCACCTGACGGTTGTGGAGGCTGCCAAGCCGATGCCGGTTGAACCGGGCATGATCTATATCGGCAAAGGCGGGGCTGATATGGTGGTGGTGCAACGGGCAGGCAAGTTGACGGTGCTGGCCAAACCGGAAAGCAGTGAATTTCTCTGGCATCCTTCAGTGGAGCTGATGGGCCGTTCAGTGCTGGACTGCTGTGATCCATCACGGGTGCTGGCGGTTATGCTGACCGGTATGGGGTACGACGGTGCTGATGCCTTTACTGAAATAAAAAAACGGGGCGGGCGCACCATTGCAGAGTCAGAAGAGACTGCTGTGGTTTTTGGTATGCCGGCAGAACTGATCAAGCGGGGCGGTGCCAGCGTCGTATTGCCGGCAGAAAAGATAGCCAACCAGATCAACGCCTGGGCCACACGTTAAAACCTGAACGACAGTTCACGAAACACGGAGCAACAGAGCAACGGAGATGTTTTTAGGTGACTATTCAGCACGGGCGCATGCCATGCGCCCCTACAAAAGCGGTAATTTTGTAGTTTTTGTATCCCTTGGTTTTTTGTCTTCCTCAGTGGCTCTGTTGCTCCGTGTTTCAAACGGTTTTTATGTTAAAAGGGGCTGGATATGCCAATTGTCAAGAAACAGGAAAGTGAACTGATCGATCAGGATGAACGGAAACGGGAGCGTGACTGTCCCAGCCTGGTTCTGCAACTTTCTGACAACAACCCCACTGCGCGGCGCTGGGCAGCAAAGGATCTGGTTGATTGCCCGGATGCCTCTGCAGCACTTGTGGGGCAGTTGCAGCGGGAAGAAGATGCCTCTGTGCGGGAGATTATCCTTACCTCTCTGACAAAACTGGGGGATGAACAGGCGGTGGCCGGTCTGGTGGACTGTCTGCGTAGTGAAGATGCCTCATTGCGTAACGAAGCGATAGAGGCGATGAAGCTGCTGCCTGACGAGGTGGCGCCGATCATGGGTAACCTGCTTACGGATGCAGACCCGGATGTACGGATTTTTGCGGTTAACGTACTTGAATCATTGCGTCATGAGCAGGTTGAACAGTGGCTGAAAGAAGTAATTGAGCGGGACCCCCACGTGAATGTCTGTGCAACGGCGGTGGATCTGCTGGGAGAAGTAGGGTCGCCCTATTCACGGGAAGCCCTGGAGAATCTGAAGGTACGTTTTCCAGACGAACCCTACATCAGCTTTGCGGCCAACATTGCCCTGAAGCGCATCTACTCCACCTGAGGCACTATGGCCGAACTAGCTATCAGCAAGGAAGATTTTCTGAAGTTCAGAGAGTTTTTCTATCGTAAAACCGGCATCCAGTTTGATGACTCGAAGCGCTACTTCGTGGACAAACGGCTGATAGAGCGGATTGAGGTAACCCAGTCCGGCAATTTTCGTAACTACTTTATTATGTTGCGTTTTGATGCATCAGAGAATGAGCTGCAGACCCTGACCAACCTGATGACAGTCAACGAGACCTATTTTTTTCGGGAGGAATACCAGTTTGAATGCCTGGTGGGTTCTATCCTGAAAGAGATAACCAGCAAGAAGAAGGATAACGCACCGATCAGGATCTGGTCAGTCCCCTCTTCATCGGGGGAAGAACCGTACTCCATCGCCATGTATCTGCTTGAATACTGGGCCGGTATCAGCCAGTGGGATGTGGAGATCATCTCTTCAGACATTGACACCAAGATTATTGCCCAGGCCCGGCGCGGTTACTATACGCCCCGCTCGGTGATGAACCTTCCCCAGAAGTTGCTTGAAAAATATTTTAGAATTAGTGGCGACGGGTATCAGATGAAGGACGATCTGCGCCAGACGGTTGAGTTTACCCGCGTCAACCTGATGGAGCCTGCTGATGTGCGGAGTTATCGGGGGTTTGATGTGATTTTTTGTCGCAATCTGCTGATCTACTTTGACGACCTGTCACGCCGACAGACTTCGGATACCTTTTTTGATGCGCTCAAACCCGGTGGCTTCCTCTGTCTTGGCCATTCCGAATCCATGAGCCGTATCTCCTCGCTGTTCCAGGTGCGCAAGTTCCCGGAAACCATTGTGTATCAAAAACCCAGGGAGGCGCGATGAAACGGATTCTCATCGTTGATGATGCTGCCACGGTACGGATGTATTACCGCACAATCCTTGAAGAAGCCGGGTATCTGGTGGCGGAGGCGGTGAACGGCATTGAAGGGCTGGAAAAGGCGCTGGAAGAACCGTTTGATCTCTATATTGTGGATATCAATATGCCCAAACTTGACGGGTACGGTTTTATGAAAGAGCTGCGCAGCATGGAGCTGCCCCAGGTGCCGGCCATGATGGTCTCAACCGAGGCGGCTGCCAATGACCGGCAGCGTGCCTATACGGTGGGAGCCAATCTTTATCTGATCAAACCGGTTAAACCGGAACTGTTGCTGCGCAATTGTCATCTACTACTCGGGGAGGGCTGCCCGTGAACCCGTTACTTGAACAGTTCCTTTCCGAATCCCGTGAATCGCTGCAGGGGATCGGTGAAAAGCTTATGCAGCTTGAAAACGAGCCGGACAGCAGTGAGCTGATGACCGAGCTGTTCCGGTTTGTGCATACCCTGAAGGGGAACAGCGGCCTGTTTGACTTTCCTGAACTGACACGGGTGCTGCACGGGGCTGAAGACCTGATGGATGCCGTGCGTAACAACAGGGTCGCCTATTCCCTTGCCCTGGCTGATCAGTTGCTGGATGCCATGGATTTTGTGGGGCTGCTCTGCGATGAGATTGAACAACAGGGCAGCATCAGCTCCAGCCATATTAACGATTCAGTCAGTCTGAGCGAGGCTCTGCGTCAGTTGATTCCGGTGGTCGAAAAGGTGGGCGGGGAAGATGCCGCTCTTGTAGCAAAACCCTCGCTGGACAAAACCGATGCATCACCGCTGCTGCTGTCTGCTATTCCTGAAGAGATCAGGCTGGAGGCATACCGTGCTGCTGCTGCCGGTGACAGTCCCCTGTACTGGCTTGCCTACAGCCCGGCTGAGGATTGCTTCTTTCAGGGGGATGACCCGTTCTTTCAGGCCCGCCAGACACCGGGAGCGGTATGGGGCAGTATAGCGGCACGGGCCCCCTGGCCCAAGCTGGCTGAACTGGATGCCTACTGCTGCATGCTTGATTTCAACATCCTCAGCACGGCACCCCTTGAAGAGCTGGAAGAGTATTACCGCTATGTGCCGGACCAGCTAAGGATAACGCCGGTTGCCCGGCAGTTGTTGATCTTGCCCCAGGGCGACCCCAACGGCGGCCCGGTGTATGAAGATTTTATTGCTGATGCCCTGGTGCTGCTGAAATCCGGCAATCTGACCGGTCTTGCCCGTGTGGCCCATAGCATGCTGGAGCTGTCAAACCCGGAGTTGTGGCTTTCCTCTGCCCTGCGCTGGCTGCTGCTGGTGCTTGAATCTGAGCCGGATAATGCCGTTGCACCGGAGATTCTGCTGGACTCACTGCGCACGCTGACCCCCCCGGCGTGGCATGAATATGAGGCAGCTATCACCAGTGCTGGCCCCTGTACAGCGGCTGACGAGCCAGCTGTACAGGGTGGAGAACTGACGCCGGAGGTGTTGGCGTTGTTTGAAACCCAGCGGGAGATACTGGCTTTGCCTGATACGGTTACCTGGCTTGCCGGTCGGATCAAGGGGGTAGCTGCCGTCTTGTCCGCCTGTCTGCAGGCCTGCGGCCTGTCAGAAGCAGGGCAAGGGTTACAGCGTGCACAGGAAGCGGCCCTTGAGCAGGGTTCGTCTGCGCCGCTTCTGGCCTGGCTGGACAACCAGTTAGGGTTTGCAAGCGATGCTTCGGCATTGGACGTTCCTGCAACAATAGCAGCACCGGAAAAACCGGACCAAACACCCCTCCCGGCTCCGCCACCCCAGGGGAATGGTGAGGTTAAATTCGGACGTCGTGCCGAGGATGTTACGGCTGGACCAAAAAGCATCAAGGTGGATCAGGCCAAGATTGATCGTCTGATGAACCTGATTGGTGAAATGGTGGTGGCCAAAAACGCCCTGCCGTATCTGGCCGGTCGGGCCGAGACGGTTTTCGGGGTGCGGGAACTCTCGCGGGAGATCAAGGCCCAGTACGCCGTGATCAACCGGATTGCCGAAGAGATGCAGGACTCGATCATGCAGGTACGGATGATGCCGGTTTCTTTCGTGTTCCAACGTTTTCCCCGGCTGGTGCGTGATACCTCCAACAAGCTGGCCAAAGAGGTTAACCTGGTACTTGAAGGGGAGGAGACCGAGGCGGACAAGAACGTGATCGAATCCCTGGGTGATCCGTTGGTGCATATTGTCAGAAACAGCCTGGATCATGGCATTGAACTGCCGGAAGTCAGGCGGGCGTTGGGCAAGCCTGCTGCAGGTACGCTGCTTATCCGCGCATCCCAGGAAGCGGATCGGGTAATTATTGAAATCAGGGATGATGGCAAAGGGATTGATCCTGACGTTATCAAGCAAAAGGCCTATGAAAAGGGGATTATTAACGAAGACCGTCTGGAGCGGATCACGGATCAGGAAGCGGTAAACCTGGTTTTTGCCGCCGGTTTTTCCACGGCAGAAACGGTTTCAGACCTTTCAGGCCGTGGGGTTGGCATGGATGTGGTCAGGACCGCCATAGAAAAGGTAAACGGCAGCATTACCCTTGAGAGCTGGAAGGGGGCCGGTACCCGCATCTGTCTGTCACTGCCCCTTTCCATGGCGGTATCCAACGTTATGGTTGTGGAATCCAACAACCAGATCTTTGGTGTGCCGATGGAATCGGTGGTGGAGACGGTACGGATACCGCAATCAGCTATCCGCACCATCAAGAAAAGCCAGGCAGCGGTGCTGCGGGGCCGGATTGTACCGCTTAAATCCCTTAACCTTTTGCTGGGGCAGCAGGTACCGCCCAGGGCCAATGAAGAGGGAGAGCTGGCGGTGCTGGTGGTCAGTCTGGGCGGGGCTTCAGTAGGGATTATGGTGGATAACTTCCGTGAAACCGTGGACATCATCCTGAAGCCGATGACCGGGGTGCTGGCCGGGCTTGCCGCTTACTCCGGTTCTGCCCTGTTGGGCGATGGTTCGGTGCTGATGGTGCTTGATATGAAGGAGATTGTCTGATGGCGATAACATTTAAAAAAGATCGTGCCGTATTTGATGATCTGGTTGGGGTGGATGAGGCCGAACTGCTGCTGGAATGGTTGCAGAAAACCCCAAAGGGCAAGATTGACCTGTCGGCCTGTACCCATCTGCACCCGGCCAACCTGCAGGTATTGATGGCAGCTCACTGTAGTATCAAGGCCCGTCCTGTTGACTGCGGACTGGCAACCTGGATTGATACCGCGTTTAAACCAACACAGGAGAGATAGCATGGCAAAGACTATTATGGTGGTGGATGATTCGGCAACAATGCGTTTAAGCCTGAAGGCGAACCTGGAGGTGGGGGGCTACAAGGTGGAGTTTGCCGGTGACGGCCTGCTGGCCCTGGCCCAGCTGAAAAGCGGGGTCAAGCCGGACCTGATTATTTCTGATATCAACATGCCCAACATGGGGGGGCTTGAATTTATCAGAAACGTCAGGGGGCTTGCCGGTTTTCGTTTTACCCCGATTCTGGTGCTGACCACTGAAAGTCAGCAGGAGAAGAAGGATGAGGCCAAGAAAAACGGTGCCACCGGCTGGCTGGTGAAACCGGTCTCCGGCCCGGACCTGATCAAGGTAATCAAGCAAGTATTGCCCGGTGCCTGACACCTGAACGTGGAGCTGCTATGAAGATAAATACCGCTTTACCCTGCAAGCTGCTGAATCAGCCGTTTGCGATACTCCGTATCTTGCTGGCGCTTGCCTGCTGCATGGTGCTTGTGACGGTGCTGGCCTATTTTGCTTATCCCCGATATCACCAGTTATTTTTGTTTTCAGGTGCGTTTGAGGTTGCCCTGACCGGTGCGGTGGCTTCATTTTCAACCTTTGCGCTTGTTCTGCTGGTGTTTAAAAAATACCTGTTTGGGCTTAGTCAGGATACTCAGACTATTCATAATCAGTGCTCGATCCAGCAGATGGCGATTCGTGAACAGTACCATCAGACCGCAGCGGAACTTGGCCCGTACAATGCCGTGCTGGGTGGCCAGTTGACCGAAGCGGTCAGTCAGACCGAGACAGCGGTGCTGGGGGTGGTTGAGCGGATGATGACAATCCATGAGCAGACCCGCTTTCAGATTGACCGGATCGGATCATCCTCTGAAAAGAGCAATGAGCTGATTGCGGTTACCAAGGAGCAGGTGCAGAAAAACCAACAGGTGATCAAGGCCTTGAATCTGTTTTCAGAGAGTCAGGCAAATCAGCTGGATGAAAACCTGGTCAGAATTCAGCACCTGTCTGATGAAATGGAACAGATGCGTCCGATGGTGAACGATATTTCTGATATTGCGGACAAGACCAATCTGTTGGCACTGAATGCCGCCATAGAGGCTGCCCGGGCAGGGGAGGCAGGCAGAGGATTTGCCGTGGTGGCCGATGAGGTGCGCAGGCTTTCAAACCAGACCAACAAGGCGGCCATGGAGATAGCAGCCCGGATTACGCGGGTGGCCGGACAGGCCCAGCTTGAAACGGAAAACGCCCGTAAGTCAATCGCCTTGAATGAGGATTCCCACAAGTTTACCACCCTGGCTTCAAACCTGGAAAGCATTGAAGAACGGTTCAAGTTTTCATCAACCCACCTTGAAGAGATTATCGGCAGCATAGAGAGTGCCAACAGGATTATTGTTGAAGAGATCTCCACCGTGCTGGGTGAGGTTCAGTTTCAGGATGTGTTGCGGCAGCGGATTGAACATGTGAATGAAGGTTTGGAGTTTCTGACCAGCCTGGCCGATGCTACAACCCTTTGGCTGGAAGGGGCGGCAGACCAGCCTGACCAGCGTTTAAGCGAACAGCTTGAGCTGTTTAAAAAGAAATATGTCATGCAGCAACAGCGGGTTACACACAATGCGGTGCTGGGGAAAACCGGTGTGGCTGCCGAGGCTGCTACACCGAAGATTGAACTGTTCTGATGCCGGTTGCGGCAGAGATACTGGTGGTGACCAACCGCAAGGGGGGCACTGGCAAGACCACCAGCTCGGTTAATCTTGCTGCCGAGTTTGCGGCCCAGGGGAAACAGGTGCTGCTGATTGATCTGGATACCCAGGGACATTGCAGTGTGGGGCTGGATCTTGTCCTGACCAGGGAGGCACCCACGGTACACAGCCTGTTCCAGTCTCCCGGTTTCCGCCTGACCGATGCCATCTATCCCACTGCCTGGCCCAATCTGTTTCTGGCCCCGGCCAACTCGCTGTTTGAACATGGTTCCGGTGGGGGGGAGCCGACCCGCCTTGCCAGCGCCCTGCATGATGAAGGGCTGACGGAGCGGTTTGAGCTGATTATCATAGATACCCCGCCTTCGCTGGATGATCTGTTGATGAACGGGCTCTGTGCTGCAAAACGGGTGTTGGTGCCGTTTCTGCCCCACCATCTGTCCGGCGAAGGGATGCGTAATCTGGCACGGGTGCTGTTTAAGGTAGCCTCTGGTCAGAACCCGGACCTGAAGCTTCTGGCCTTTCTGCCGGTTATGCTGGATCGCCGGATCGGGCAGCATCGCAGCATAACTGAAGGAGTGGCCCGG
>Ga0209800_10002148_pt1 | contig 18081 bp, 20 predicted proteins | sample Higcelweek8metaG_FD_187174 | JGI IMG/M metagenome (GOLD analysis project Ga0209800, IMG submission 187174) | Freshwater pond sediment microbial communities from the University of Edinburgh, under environmental carbon perturbations - High... | ecosystem: Environmental > Aquatic > Freshwater >...
CAGAAAACCGGAGTCTTCAAGATTCCGGTTATCTATTTAAAAGACTCCGTGTATATTTATTAATCAAATAACTTTTGCAGGTCATCCAGCTTGACGCGCGAGGTGAGGTCCAGGCTGAGCGGTGTGACCGAGACCATGTGCGACACGTTGAGGGCATACACATCAGTGGTGGGGTCGGCCAGGTCATCGGGGTGGGGTGAAGGACCGGCATCAATGCGGGATTTACCATCGGCTTCTTTGAGATATGCCACAAAATAACTGTGCCGTCCCAAACGGGTAACCCGCCAGGGGGTCTCGGGGGTGGCGTCAATGGGTACATTCAAATTGAGCGCGTGCACATCTGGCGGCATTTTCTTTTCAAGCAGGATCCTGGCGAATTTGGCAGTAAAAAAGGCAGCCGTAGAGAAATCAGTTTCCAGAGAATGACCGAGGTAATCCTGGTTGTCCAGTTGCAGGGAAACTGCCAGGGCAGGGATGCCCGAGGCGGCTGCTTCGAGCGCGGCACCGACCGTGCCTGAAAGGGTCACGTCCGTGGCAGGGTTTTCGCCGTAGTTGATGCCGGAAACCACCAGGTCGGGTTTGCGTTTGAGCACCTGCAGGATGCCCATCTGCGCGGATTGCGCGGGTGAGCCGCCCATGGCATAACACGTCCATTCGGCGTCGCCGATCATCAGCTTGGTGGGCTTGATCTCGCCATCCGACCAGGAGGGCACGCTGCGCCCGGCGCCGGAATGCTGCTCACGCGGGGCTGCCACGGTAACGTAACCGAGGGCAGAAAGCGCTTTGGCGGCTGCCCACAACCCGGGGGAGGAGATGCCGTCATCATTTGTTAAAAGTATTTGAGGTTTTTCCATAATTATTTCTCGAATAAATTAGAGATAGGATAAAAAAAGAGCGGGAATCCGCTCATTTTTAGTGCCCCCGGCAGAACTCGAATCTGCAACCTTTTGCTCCGCAAGCAAACGCTCTGTCCAATTGCGCTACGAGGGCGGACGACGTAAAGCGGATGAAATATTACCCCACTTGGGGGGAATCGTCAAGGAATACTAACCGGAATACCACGTGCAGGGAGGGGAAAATAATCAGCTCCTTTGTTAATAGATAAAACTTGATATTTATTATATAATTACTCTAGAAAAGATAAACCTCTAAAAGGGAGAGAATATGGCTGATCTAGGTCTTAACGCGGTAGTTACTTCTAAGGTTGAGTTGTCGGCACGGGTGATGACACTACGGGTGGCTGCTAAAGGCTGGCAAATGCCGGATTTCACGCCGGGGCAATTCGCGGTACTCGGGCTGCCCGGTTCAGCGCCCCGCGCGCAATGGTCGGAGGCAGAGCCCATACCCAGCGACCCGGATAAACTAATCCGCCGCTCGTATTCCATCACCTCCTCGTCCAAAACCCGGGAATACATGGAGTTTTACATCAGCATGCTTTCAACCGGTGCGCTATCTCCACGCCTGTTCGCGTTGAAAGTGGGAGATCCTCTCTGGCTGGGTCCGAAAACCAGTGGTATTTTCACCCTCAACCAGGTGCCGAAGGACAAAAATATTGTCATGGTCGCCACCGGGACGGGACTGGCGCCTTATATCAGCATGTTGAGTTCAGAACTGCAGTGCGGCTCGCCGCGTATGTTTGCGGTGCTGCACGGTGCTTTTCACTCCTGGGACCTGGGTTACCGCTCAGAACTGCAGACCATGCAGTACCTGTGTCAGAACTTTAAGTACATCACCACGCTTGACAGACCAAACGAGGAACCTGTACCGTGGACGGGCAAGACCGGCTGGGTTCAGGACATCTGGAAATCCGGCGCAGTTGCCGATGCGTGGGGCTTTAAACCCACTCCCGATAACACGCATGTTTTCTTGTGCGGTGTTTCCGGTATGGTTAACGCCATGCTCGCAGCGCTCAACGCGGAAGGGTTCACTGAGCAGACCAAGCTGGAGCCCGGGCAGATCCACATTGAGCGGTTTGTGTAGCATCTTTTGGGTCATATTCAATCCATAACTGAGCGCTAGAGTAGTTAACCTATGGATATTCCTGTAAAACGTAGTTTTGTAGCAGTCAACAAGGCAAAACTTTATTATGAGATTGCCGGTAATGGGATTCCGTTTGTAATGATCCACGCTGGCGTCGCGGATCACCGCCAGTGGAATAATGAGTTCGCAACCTTTAAAAAGGACTACCGGGTTATCCGGTATGATATGCGCGGATACGGGAAAAGTGAACCTGTGGAAGGGGAGTTCAGTCATATGGGCGACCTCGAATCCCTTCTGGATTCCCTGGCGATTCGAGAACCGCTGGTTATTATGGGATGTTCCATGGGCGGTGGGATTGCACTGGATTTCACCGTGACCCATCCAGAAATGGTAAAGGCACTGATAATGGTGGATTCAGGACCCTCAGGGCTCAAACTGGACGTGCAACAGCCGGAAAAATTTGCGGACGCAGAGAAGGCTTTTAATGACGGCAACCTTGACCTGGTGTGCGAGATTGAGACACAAATATGGTTTGATGGAACTGGGCGAACTCCAAATCAGGTAAACCTGCAAATGCGTTCATTATTGTATGAAATGAACCATATTGCACTTGAGAACGAAGTAAAGAACCTTGGCAAACGTAAGCCCAACCTGGATACCCCTACATCAGAACGCCTTCATGAACTCCGCTGCCCCGTGTTGGTTATTGTTGGCGAGCACGACACTCCTTATTGTCTTGCCGCGGCAGAATACATGACGAAGGAAATCAAGTTAGCACATAAAGAGGTGATCCGGGATGCCGCCCACTTGCCTAATATGGATCACCCGGAGAAGTTCCAAAAAATCGTCAGGGATTTTTTGGGTAATCTCCATGTGGATTAATCCATTAATTATTGGAAGAAATAATTAACTCAAGAGCCTCAAACGAGGCTCTTGTTTTCAGTTTTAACAGGAAGCTGCGCTATAATTGATTTTCATTTCAGGTTTGCGAGGCGAATCATGCGTAATGAAGAAGGTCTGGCGTTTCATCTTCATATAAAAGAGGGCGATATTGGCCGCTATGTACTGCTGCCCGGTGACCCCGCCCGCTGCGAGAAGATCGCGAAATACTTTGATGACGCCCATTTCGTGGCGCAGAACCGTGAATACGTCACCTGGACGGGCACGCTGTTGGGCGAGAAGGTTTCAGTATGCTCCACCGGCATCGGCTGCCCCTCGGCGGCGATTGCAGTGGAAGAACTGGTGGAGATGGGCGCGGATACGCTGGTACGCGTGGGCTCCTCCGGTTCAATGCAGCCATACGTTCACCGCGGCGACGTGGTGGTGGTCAACGGTTCCATCCGCGATGAGGGCACCACCAGTCACTACCTGCCAATGGAATTCCCGGCGCTGGCGGATATAGATGTAGTACAGGCGCTGCGCGCTGGTGCCGAGAAGCTCGGCCTGCGCCATCATTGCGGCATCTCGCAGTCAAAAGACTCCTTCTATGGCGAAGTGGAGCGCACCCGCATGCCCATGCCGGGCAGGCTGGAAGAACGCTGGGACGCATTCATCGCCGGCGGTGCCATGTGCTCCGAGATGGAATCCTCTGCCTTATTCATTCTCTCTTCCATTTACCGCAAACGCGCCGGGGGTGTGATGATCGTGGTTAACGAATCCGACCTGGGCGGGCACTCCGACATGCACATGGTGGAATTTGACGCGGATAATGTGATCCGGGTGGCAATCGAGGGCTTCAAGATCCTCATCCAGCAGGACCGCAAACACTAAATTTTAAGTAAAGGTATCCATCGCAGTATGATCACCACTTTTGTGAATCGCTTCAAAGGCATGTCCCGCGACCTGGCATTATTCCTGGTTGTTTCTTTTGGCGTCGGATTGGCAGGCAGCCTGGTGGAATCCACCTTTAATAATTTTGTCAATGAATCTTATACACTGACGGGATTCCAGCGGTCCTTCCTCGAGATTCCGCGCGAGCTGCCGGGTTTCCTGGTGATGTTCCTGGCAGCGCTGCTGTGGTTCCTGGGCAGCCGAAAGATGGGCGTGGTCGCCCTCCTGTTATACGCGGTGGGGGTTTTCCTCTTGGGCACCATTTCCACCACATTTGCAGTGATGGTGATCTTCCTATTCATTTACAGCGTAGGGATGCACTTGTTTTTACCTGTTCAAACCACCATCGGCATGGAGCTGGCAGCAGAGGGCCGTACCGGGCGCCGGCTGGGGCAATTAAATTCAGTGCGCAATCTGGCGATGATCATTGGTAGCGGGCTGGTGTTCCTTGGCTTCAAATATTTGCACTTCAAATTCATCCACACCTTCATCATCGCTGGCGTGGTGCTGGTGGCAGCTGCTTTCCTGTTGCTGCGCCTCAAACCCCAGGTGGAAAAACCGCAAAAGTCCTTTTTAAAATTACGCAGGGAGTACAGCCTGTTTTATTTGCTGGCGGTATTGTTCGGCAGCCGCAAGCAGATCTTCATCACGTTTGCGCCGTGGGTGATCGTGACCATTTTCCACAAGCCCACCCAGACCATTGCCACCCTCATGACCATCGGCGGGGTGATCGGCATCCTCTTTCAGCCGATCCTGGGACGGACAATTGACAAGTTTGGCGAACGCGCGGTATTGATGGTGGAAGCACTTGTCTTCGTGGTGGTGTGCCTGGGCTACGGCTTTTCGGGCAACCTGTTCAGTGAAAACACGGCTTTCATCATCATCTGCATTTGCTACCTGCTGGATCAGGTATTGATCTCGGTTGGCATGGCACGCTCCACCTATATCAAAAAGATCGCACTGCAGCCCTCCGATATCCAGCCCGCACTCTCAGCATCCCTGACCATTGACCATTTCTTTTCCATTGGGGTCGCACTGTTGGGCGGGGTCATCTGGTCAGCTTTTGGCTACCAGTATGTCTTCCTGGCGGGTACGATCATCGCGGTATTGAATTTCTTCTTTGCTGCCCGCATCCGCATCCCGACCAATGGCGATAAATTCCCCGAAATACCCATTGAAATTCCGACCGCGAACAATTAGCCTTTATATAAGTTTCTGTCCGTACTATGTTTTCCCGATAAATTTGCTAAAATGAAGTGACCGATATTGCTCTTAGGGAGAGGAGTTCAGGCATGAAGATCAACTTTGCGATGTGGAAAAAAGCGCTTAGCGGTCTGGTGAAAATGGCTGATAAAGCCGAGTGGGACAAGCTGGACGTCATTTCCAAATGGCTCATCGCCACGCGCTCGGGGGTCACCATTGTTACCTTTTACTCCTGCGCGGTGGGCGGGTTGCTGGCCGTGCGTGACGGCTTATTCACCAGCGGCAGCACCCCTTATGCAGTGCTGGCGTTCGTCATCATCACGCTGGGATTGTTTATTGCTCATGGCACCAATAATCTGCTCAACGACTACACTGATTTCAGCCGTGGGGTGGACACTGACAATTACTTCCGCACAGAATACGGTGTGCACCCGCTCTTTCAGAAATTTTGGACCAAACGGCAGCAGCTCACCTGGTTCACAATCAGTGGTTTCCTGGCCGTCTGCGCGGGGGTATTTGCGCTTTTCTACACCCATTTTGATAAAACTGTCATTGGTTTCTTCCTTTTTGGTGTGTTGATCCTTTTGTTTTATACCTGGCCGCTTAAGCATATTGCCCTCGGAGAACTCAACATCTTCCTGATCTGGGGACCGATCCTCGTTTCAGCTGTTTACCTGGTGTTGGAGAAGCAGTTCACCCCGGTTTTATGGGAGATAGCGCTGGCAGGAGTTCCAATTGGACTCAGCGTGGTGAGCATCAACCTGGGCAAGCATATCGACAAATCAGCGGAGGATAAGCTCAAGAAGGTGGGCACCCTGCCCGTGGTCATTGGTGAGAAAGCGGCGCGCTACGTGAACATGGCGGTGATCGCTCTCATCTACCTGGTCATTCTTTACCTCGTTTTTATCACGCATTATTTCACCCCGGTGATGCTGCTGGTGTTTTTCGCCGGCAAGCGCGCCCTGTACGCTTTTGGCGTGCTGGCAAAACCGCGGCCTGATGAACCCCCCGCGGAATGGAAATTCTGGCCGACCTGGTTCAGCGGATTCTCGTTTTATCATAACCGCCTGTTCAGCAACCTGTTCGTGCTGGCGTTGGCGGTGGATGTCTTCTTGCGGCTACTGCTCCCCACTTTTTGGCCGGTTCACTAACCTGGAATAGGAGTTTTTATGGACATTGTTTTGCTTTCACGCTGGCAATTTGCCCTCACCATCATCTACCATTTCTTCTTTGTGCCGCTCACCCTGGGGCTGGGCTGGCTGGTGGCCATCCTGGAAACGCTTTACGTGGTGAAAAAGAACGAAATGTACAAGAAGCTGACCAAATTCTTTGGCAAGCTCTTCCTTATCAACTACGCCATGGGCGTGGTCACAGGCATCGTGATGGAATTCCAGTTCGGCATGAATTGGTCGGAATATGCGCGCTTCGTGGGCGATGTCTTTGGCGCCCCGCTGGCCATCGAAGGACTGCTGGCTTTCTTCCTTGAATCCACCCTGCTGGGCGTATGGATCTTCGGCTGGGAGCGCCTCTCCAAAAAGCTGCATGCCGCCATGATGTGGCTGGTGGCGTTGGGCGGCACCTTGAGCGCCTTTTGGATCCTGGTGGCGAACGGCTTCATGCAAAACCCGGTTGGCTACAATCTGGTGGATGGGCGGGCTACCATGGTGGATTTTAGCGCCCTGCTACTCAATCCGCGCGCGTGGTACCTGTTTGCGCATACCATCAGCTCCGGGCTGGTGACGGCAGCATTCTTCATGCTGGGCATTAGCGTATATCAACTGATGAAGAAACAGGATGAGGATGCCTTCAAGTTCTCCTTCAAGCTGGCGGCAGCGGTGGGTTTGATCGCCACCCTTTTGGTGGTCGTATCGGGGCACGCCCAGGGGATCTTCCTGCGCGAAGTGCAGCCCATGGCTGCGGCTGCTTCCGAGGCACATTATGAAACCCAGAATCCGGCAGACTGGTCTATGATCGCCCTGTTCGACAAGACCGGCAAAAAGGTGATCTGGGAGATCAAGATCCCCAAAGCGCTGAGCTGGTTGTACTACTTCAAGTTCAGCGGCGAGGTGGAGGGAATGAATAACGTCCAGGCCCGCTACGAGCAGTTATTCGGACCCGGGGATTACATGCCCCTGGTGGCGCTGGATTACTGGATGTTCCGTGTGATGGTGGGGCTGGGCTTTTTGATGGTGGCGCTGGCATTTGTGGCGCTGCTGTTTGCCCGCAAGTTCCCGCCCAAATGGCTCAAAGCCATGCGCTGGTTGACCATCGGTATTGCTCTGCCTTATTTAGCCAATACCGCTGGCTGGCTGCTGACCGAAAATGCGCGCCAACCCTGGATCGTAACCGGGTTGATGAAGACGGAAAACGCCGTCTCCCCCTCACTTACTCCTGCCAGTGTGATTATCAGCATGATCGGGTTCATCCTGGCATACACGCTTTTGATGACCTTTGATGTGATCCTGCTGACGCGGACGGCACGCAAGGGGCTGGCAGGTGCCGAGTTGGAAGCACTGCCTGCGGACGAGTCGGCGAAAGAGGAAGGAGGCTACTAATGGATCTCAATATCTTGTGGTTCGTTTTGATTGCGGTACTTTATTCGGGCTTCTTCTTCCTTGAAGGATTCGATTTCGGCGTGGGCATGCTGCTGCCGTTCGTTGGCAAAAGCGATACTGAGCGCCGCGCGGTGATCAACACCATTGGACCGCACTGGGACGGCAACGAAGTGTGGTTGATCGTGGCGGGCGGCGCCACCTTTGCGGCTTTCCCCGGGTGGTATGCCACCATGTTCAGCGGTTTTTACCTGGGCATGTTCCTGCTGCTGCTGGCGCTCATCTTCCGCGGGGTGGCATTCGAGTTCCGCAGCAAGCTCGGCAGCCCCGTCTGGCGTTATGCCTGGGACTGGGGCATTGCCGTGTGCAGTTTCCTGGCGCCTTTCCTGTTGGGTGTGGTCTTCACGAATCTCGTCAAAGGTGTGCCCATTGACGGCACGCAGATGTACACCGGCACCTTCTGGACGCTCTTAAGCCCGATGGCGATCCTGGGTGGTTTTGCAGTAGCGGGGCTGTTCCTGCTGCACGGCGCCAACTTTTTGGCGCTCAAGTTGATGGATGAGCCGCGCGCCCGCTCCAAGAAGATCGGTCAGACAGCCTGGATGGTGACGCTGGTGATGGCGGGAGCGTACTTCACTTACCTGATGTCGGGCACAACCACCTTTGGCAACAAGGGGACGGGCGTAGTCATTGCCCCCTTTGCGGCGGTGTTCGCGCTCATCGCTTCACGCATCACGACCGGGGCAAAACGAGAGGGCTGGACGTTCGCGCTTACGGGCTTGGCAATTGTGCTGACAGTGGCGAGCCTGTTCATCGCGCTATTCCCCAACGTGATGATCTCCAGCACAGCAGCGGTGAATAACCTGACCATCTATAACGCATCTTCCACGCCGTACACGCTCAAGGTGATGTCGATCGTGGCAGCCATTATGGTGCCCATTGTGCTGGCTTATCAAGTCTGGACTTACATAGTCTTCCGCAAACGCGTGAAAGCTGATTCGAAGACACTGACTTATTAGCGAGTAGTAATTCGTAATTAGTGATTAGGAACCCGGAGGAAAACTTCTTCCGGGTTTTTATCGTAAAAATTCTTTCCACTAATGATGCGAACTCTCACGAGGGAAACTAAAAAAACAGGAGGAGGATTTTGTTCGTTCAGTAAATTTTCAGGCAGGATGGAGCGCGGCGCACTGCAAATGGAATGTACACAAAACCGCGTAAGGCACCTCAAGCCGGGGAAAATTGGTGCCCGGCAGTTGTTGATCGATGATGACATCCTGGATGACGAACCGCGAACATTTTTTCAAAAAGGATAAGCCGGCTTCCGGTTTTTCCGGACTCCACACATTCCCCTGTATCAGGAAGGATCCGATTACCATGTACGCAGCGACCAGGGATTGGTAAGTGTTGCGTTGTAATAAATGCGAGTTGCTCGCGCCGCCCTTTGGGATGAAGGCAATGGCGCGGTCGCCATTGATAACCCAGTTGGAGGCGGGGTTTGGAGTGACGGTCAGGTTGCTGGCGGATTGGACCTGTGTAAAGGTGAGTGTCACCAGCGGAATGGTGTTGTCGAAGCCAAACGGATGATAATACGCCTCGAAAATGGAGGGGCTTGTCCAGGGGACTTCAGTGTTGAGCAGGCTGGTGGAAATGATGCCCTCGAGCAGATAGTCAGGAGTCAACACTTGAATCGTCCAGATATTATCCATTTGATTCCAATTCTCTAAAACCAATATCTATATAATACACGAATTTAATGTTAAATGATGGCTGCCAGACTGGGACCCACATGGTACTACGGACCCCTCTTGCTCCGCTCAAGGGTGCATTTACCGCAACGCTCCCCTTAAAAGGCACGATAGCAGGATTTGGGACTTGCCAGTTTGGTGATTTTTAAACCAAAAACTTGCCGGGCTGAACTGCAAGCCGGTAAACTTTTTCGTATTGTAGGGACTCTTGTGGTTCCTTAGCGCCAGACGCCTAAAACGGCTCCGAAAAGCACAAAATTGAGCAGGTGATTCCCCACTTCGATAGCCCAGACTTTGAACCCGTGACCGGCAAAGAGCTTGTTGACCAGATAGGTGGGGGCGACGAATCCAAACCAAAGCATGAACCCGATACCCGCGCCGATGAGCAGGCTCATGCTGCCGGTTTGCTCACTGACAAAGTTGACCACGAATGCCATGGCGACTGCCTGAACCAGTGAACCAAGCACGGTAAGCCCCCAGGTGACTGCCATGTTGCTTTGACCCGGAGCCTCACCTTCCTTTTTGCCGATGCCCTTCCACCAGATGGGGAAGAAGGTTTTGGGGTTGTACCACAGCGACCCGCTGAGCATGCTGATGAGTAGGCACGCTGCAACCGCCAGCCAATTAATTGATGAAAACGCCATTTTATCCTCCGTAAATAATAATAATTAATAGGACAATGTTACTCCGATTAATTGGTTTTGGCTAGGATTTGGAACTTGCCTGTTCGGTATTTTCGAACTTGTGAATTTTTTTGCGCAGCAACGTATCCTTGCATAAAAACCCTTACTTGAATGATCGTGCCGTAACTTATAATTGCCAATAATCACAGATATCATTAAGGGAAATTTATGAAGCGATGTACGGTTTGTAACAGACTGACCGATAACGGAGACAAGCGCTGTCCAAGGTGCGGATCTCCTTTTAAATATGATCCCAGGAAATCGCCGTATTCTGAAACCAAAATTGCCCTGGTGATCCTTTTCCTCGCCGCGATTGGATTGATAGTCGCCAGGTCCATCCCGCCGCAATTACCCGATCCATCAGTTTGCTCCCGCACGAGCTATACGCGGTTTAAAAGGATTGTCGCCAGATCACACAATGAGATCATGTACATTCTTGCGGAAAACTATATTTCATCGAAGCACTTGAGCGCCATCATAATTAAAAAGCAAGCTGCCCAGGCACTGGCAGTACCCGCGTGCCTTGAACTCGCCAAAGAGGATTACGTCAATTATTTGGATGCGCTTTATTACACCGCCGTGCCCTCTGCGTGGGGAGCTTACGAATACGCAGCCTTATATGCAGAAAGCGCCGCCGGCTATTTGGATTTGCTCCAGGCAGACCTCGATGAGGTTAAAGCCTGCCTGCCTGATTGTCAGTAGCGCTAAAACCACGTTTGTTTGCGGTATTTCTGATACGCTTCACCGTAATCAGTTTCCATTTTAATTTCTTCGAGATGCCGCCAATAGAGGATATTGATGATCGCAACACCTCCAACGATCAAGGTGGCGAGCGCGCCAAAATAAGTCACCCAGCCCAGGATGAAGAGGATAAAACCGGTATATATGGGGTGGCGGATCCTGGCAAAAACCCCATCGGTTACAAGGTGGTCAATGTTTTCCAATCCCCTGAGCTGAAATACTCCCGCGAAAGCAATGACTGATCCGCTGGCGATGAGGGCAATCCCCAGCCAACGTAATACAACGGGGATGTTGACATGCCAGGGGTCAGCCATGCTCATAAAGAACCAGCTGGATATTATCAGGCTCATTCCAATAAACACAATGGCGAATACGGTTTTATTACGCGGGTCTAGCTTGCCTTGTTTTTTCAACACCTCATAAGTGGTACGAATGGCGAGCCCGGCCAGGCAAAGAACCAGGAAAACATAAAATTGAGTGTTCATCTATCCTCTCTAAAAATAAAAACAATGTAAAAATCCCAGGCAGCAGGTTTCCTATATCAAACACTCCCAATGTTCTCTTCATACCCCCATTGACCGGGCAGGCGTAGTTTTTCCATATGGGGGAATTGCTTGTTGAATTCATCCGTTTCTTCATCCGGCAGATTCTCAAAGACCTCCGCCTCGTGGAATTTACCGTGGACGCCGTTGAGCGCCCCGGGGACGAGCTCGAGCGCCATGAAGGCGTCGAAATTCTTGCCGTCCGCGGTGGTGATGCCGAAGCGCTCGCAGGGCGCAAAGCCGAAGCGCGGGTAGTACCCCGGCTCGCCAAAGATGATGATCCCCTTGTACCCCGCCTCCCGCGCCAGCTGGAAGGTGGCTTGCATCAGCGCACCGCCGATGCCGGTTTTCTGCAGCGCCGGCTCCACGCACAACGGACCGAAGATCAACACCTCATGAGATATATCTCCATCCACAACCTTTGCCCGTGAATACATGATCGTGCCCACGATCTTGCCGTCCAGCTCCGCCACGCGGCTGAGCTCAGGCACGTAAACGGGGTCGCTGCGCAGCTTGTGCACCAGCAAGTGCTCGTTGCAGCCCGGGTTGTACAGGTTCCAGAAAGCCTTCTGGGTCATGTGCTCGGTCTGGTAGTAATCTTCAAGGCGTTCGGGGCGGATGATGAGTGGCATAATGTCTCCTGGCAATGGGGTATTAGGACAAGGTTATTGTAGCATCGGAACGTTTTTCACACCTTCCTAACTGAATCGGCATTCCGGCTGGGAAGTTCCCATGCGCGTGAATACAATTTGCCACAATTGTTGATTGCGCGAACGGAAGCCCCCGGCGCTGGTGAGCAGGTAATAGCGCCACATACGGTAGAAACGATCGTCGTACTTCTCTTTCAGCGCAGGCCAGGCTTTTTCAAAATTGGCGTGCCACGCCACCAGCGTTTTGTCATAATGCGGGCCAAGGTTGTGCAGGTCTTCCATCACGAACATCCCTTCCATGGAATAGCTCAATTGGGCGATTGAAGGCAGCATCCCGTTTGGGAAGATGTATTTATCGGTGAAGGGCTCACCTGTCGTGATGCTTTTATTGCTGCCGATGGTGTGCACAAGCGCCACGCCATCCTCTTTGAGGCAGCGGTTAACCACCTGCATATACGGACGGTAGTTCTTATAGCCCACGTGTTCCATCATCCCGATCGAGAGGACCGCGTCGAATTTCCCCTGCACTTCGCGGTAGTCCTGCAGGCGCAACTCCACCGGCAGCCCCTTGCACAACTCCTGGGCGAGCGCCAGCTGCTCTTTGGAAACCGTAACTCCCAGCACGGAGGCTCCGTTTTTTTCGGCGGCATACCTGGCAAACGATCCCCAGCCGAAGCCGATCTCGAGGATCTTCATTCCAGGTTTGACCCCGAGCTTCTGGCAAATCAGTTCCAATTTGGCTTCCTGGGCTTCATCCAGGGTCGTCGCGTTCTTCCAGTAGGCGCAGCTGTAGGCGAGGCGTTTATCAAGCATGGCTTTGTAAAGGTCATTACCGAGGTCATAATGTCTCATTCCCACTTCGAATGCCCTGCCGGTAGACTGGCGGTTGAACAAATGCGCCCTCGCCACCTGGAATACATAGCGGAATTTGTTGCGCACTTTTTCATCCAGGCGGGCTTTGAGTGCCCGGTTGATGAATTCATCGATGGCGGCACAATCCCACCAGCCCTCCATATAGGATTCGCCCAATCCGAGCGAGGCGTCTTTTAGAATGCGGTCAAAAAAGCGCTCATCGTGTACCTGGATGTCCCAGGGAGCTTTACCGTTAACTTCAATCGCTGCCGTTGAAAGTAATTCGCGTAAGATCAATTCCGAGTTTTTCATTCTGACCTCCAGCTCTTCTACCAATAATAATTATTTATATCAAAATAATTAACACTTGAAGAATCGAATTGGATGCTGGTAGGGTTTCGTAGGGGCGGTGTAGAAGGTCGAGGTTGATGTTTGGTCTCCGTAGGGGTAATTCATGAATTACCCCTACTAAAAAACGGACGAATTTCCCCCCACGATTACATAGGATTAATCCTTGTCGATTCCCCACCGTAACGGATTGGTGAGGATGTATTCCACGGTGGCATCGTATTCCCTGTCAATGCGCACGATGCGGTCATAATATCCGCGTTGCCACACGCGTTCCCCCGGCGTTCCACGCACGTCGTTTATTCGTTTCGCCGTGTTCATTTTGAGATATCCGATGATGAGGGGAATGGTCATGATGCGACGTTTTTGCCGTAGGGGTAATTCATGAATTACCCCTACGGTATCGCGGTTCACGCGGTTTGTGCGTCCCTGACCGTTTTTGGGAACGGGATGAACCGCCCCTACAACGGATACACGCGAATTTGACCCGACATCATGTATCACAATGATCCCATGAAAATGATCCGGCATGACGATGGCGGCATCAATGGAAATACCGCCATACCGCGCGGGCAACAATTTCCACGCGTCCCACACCATGCCGCCAAATGGACTGCACCGCATCTCGCCGTTCGTGACCTCGCCAAACAGCGGATCGCGATCCTGGGTGCACAGGGTGACGAAATACATGCCCGGATCGGAATAATCGGCATCCAGATGGCGCATGGAATTGGGACGGCGCTGCACAGGCATTACCGGCTTTTCGCCTTCAATTTTTGAAACGCTGATTCATCGGGTTTGTTAGCCAACAACGCCAATATTCTTGCCACGCATTCCTCCACGCTCAGCACGGAGGTATCGACTTCAACATCGTAACAAGCATGGGCGTGGACGCGCTCGAATTGATAGCGCGCCGTACCCACCGTCCGGTCGCCGCGCTCTGTTTCGCGCTTTTCGGTGACCTCCAGCGGGCATCTCACCCCGACAAAGAACACTTCCAACCCGGCCCACAACGCCACGCATTCCCTCAGCCATTGCTCTTCCTGCAGCACATGGTCAACCAGAACGTTGTTGCCCGCCTGCGCCAGGACTGCCACCGACCGGTGCATCCCGGAGATCACCGCCGGCACGAGGGCTGTGATGACGTCCGCCTCCTCCTGTGTCGTCGGGTTAAGGAACCGTTCCGGGTACAAATGGAAAAAAGCATCCAGGGAAACATACATGAAAGGCTCTACCAGTTTATCCAGTAAAGCCTTCGCGAGGGTCGTCTTGCCGGAACTGGAGGTTCCGTTCAACAGGATCACGTGTCCATTTTTCATGATTTCTCTTTCTGCGAGATTGGGATTAAAACCCACCCCCGTACTAGCTAATTATTTTTTTGCTATCAATGATATTACCGCTATACTTTTCTTCAATTTGCTTAAATACTAATGTTTTATATTCCTCTTTTCCGATCTGATGACTATAGTGGGTAAGTTTAATTAATATAGAGTATTCAGATTTATCTAAATTTCGATTAAGCAAATCATATACATCTGTCCCAAAGGCTAATATGATCGGGTCTTTCGCTTCAATATCGTGAAGTTCGCTAAGAAAAGTTATCAAATTTTCATTGATTATTTTTTGGTTTTTTCCTAAGAGTGTTTTTAACTCATGAGAAGATTTCATTGGCATGTTTTTTATCAAATCTGTCATATATGCACCGTAAAAAACGGTATCTTGAAACGCAAAACGAATTTTAAAGTCTTGAGCATGTGGATTTGAATCATGAAAATTCTTGAAGGATTCAGTAAAAGTCACTGGTCTTGAAAAATTTAACCCTATCATAACCACGTTTGTTTTTAGAGTTTGAAGTAACAATGGATTTTGTTTTATGTTAAATAAATGCATGTTTCCTATATTTGATTTTGGTTTCAAATCAGCCTTGTCCCAATAAGCCCAACTAGCGACAGAGCCATATTTCTCTTCAATTTTTTTATAAAGCTCTTCAGTTATCATGTAATTTCCATTCTTATAGGCGAAAATTTGTGAATAGACAAATTATATTTGATTGAGGCAGAATCTTTACCTAAAACTTTTACTTTGATATAGAAACACATAAGGTATATACTTTAATTAGCGGAGGGAAATATGCCAATTCCAAGTTATGAAGAAATGATGCTGCCTTTATTGACCTTTGCCGGTGATCATATAGAGCATACAACAGATGAGTCTCTGGAATATATTAAGAAAAAATACCGAATCAGCGACGATGAATCTGAGATTCTGTTGAAAAGCGGTAAACAAAGTGTAGTATCCAACCGCGTTGGATGGGCAAGAACTTACTTAAAAAAAGCAGGATTATTGGATTCCCAACAAAGAGCCAGGTTTTCTATTACTGATGCCGGTCTCAAAGTGTTGAAGGAAAATCCTCCAGAAATTACCGATAGATTCTTGATGCAATTTCCAAGTTTTCAGGAATTTTAAAAAAGACACAAAACCAAGAAAACTGACACTGAGCCCGTAGATCAAATAAACAAAACGCCCTTGGAAATGCTCGAGGATAGTTATATAACACTACGCAGTGACCTTGCTGATGATTTGCTCGCGAATATTGCGAAATGCACCCCTGCTTTCTTTGAAAATCTGGTGGTTGAACTATTAGTCGGAATGGGATACGGCGGATCAATAGTCGACGCTGGTCAGACAATTGGGAAATCCGGCGATGGTGGGATAGATGGAATTATAAAGGAAGATAAATTAGGCCTTGATATTGTCTACATCCAGGCAAAAAGATGGGAAGGCGTAGTTGGTGCTAACGCAATCCGTAATTTTGTCGGAGCTTTGGCAGGGCAGAAAGCGAACAAGGGTGTATTCATAACAACCTCAGGGTTCACAAAAGAGGCTCTTCAATTTGTCCACCAAATTCAACAGAAGGTAATCCTTATAGATGGTCAACAATTAGCGCAATTAATGATCGATTACGATATTGGTGTTTCGCTTGAAAAGAGTTATCAAGTGAAACGAGTGGACCACGACTTTTTTGAGGGTTAAACAAAGGGGGCAACACATTCAAAGTGATCGGGGGCAATTGTGAGGAGAATACCCATACATGTAATAAACCAAGTCTTGAACATTTGGGATTTAGATCCCAAAACGAATGGAGATCTAGAGATACTCTTTAACGGTTTTTTTGCAGCGAACTCAATTCAATTCCCTTATATATTTGATAACCTCTTTAGTTTTTTTGAACCGAAATTATTCTCTCACCTGGATAGAAGATTAGCCCTTCCAATTAAAAAGCGAATGACGAAACAGGACTTCTTATTTAATAATCTAACGATAATATCAAATGTGTATCTCGAATCACAATTATTCCAGTCAGCAGAATTATTTTGGGAAATGATCTTGCAAATGGTTTATAAATGGGAGGATTCTAGAAGATCTAGAGTCCACAAAGGCTCAATTTATTATTTTCTTGCTCATGCTGCTCTTTTGAATAATGAATTTGATAAAGGCTTTTTCTGCATACACAAAGCATATCAAGAAGATTGCATAACGCATAATAAGAGGAACCCGAATACCCCAGCGGATAAATCAGTCAGGTTTAATGTATGGAGCAAGAAAAATTACCTATATGGTTTTTTTCGGAATTTGTGGGATTCACTACATCAATCTCTTAAGAGATATAACAAAGAGAATCAAGGGGCTCTACTCCGAACTCAATTGTCAAAAAGGTTTATTATTAATTGTCCCTCTGAAGATTTAGTAATTTCATTTACTCATACGCTCTCAAAAATATTTCAACTTGTCAAATTAGGCCCAGCTATAACAAAATCCGAATTTGCTGGATTATATGAGTTAAATCTTCTATTTGATTTAGTGTTAATCATTGATAATTATATTTTTTCAAAAATTCCCGGATCACCTAATAGGGTAGATTGGGGTTTTTTTCGCTTGATGGACAAGTTACTCCAAGAAGGCTCATTGGAAAAAAACGGAAAATGCCGTCAAATGAATTTAAATAGTGTCGACCAAAGTCAAAAGGTAAACTTCGATTTGACGGTGGGACAATTGATAAACAATGAATACCACTTTCCCAGGAAAAAGAACATAACTCCTTTGTATATCGATATTTGTTTATGTTACTGCATTAGAAATTTTAGTGCTCATAATGTACACCTCACTAATACAATAGCTAATAGATTTGCTGAAATTCTTCAAAGGGTTCTAAATGTCTTCTTCTTTTGCGTTGAAAAAATTTAACAATAATTATTATTATGCAGAAAATCAATAAACTACTTATCGCATTTTTAATTCGTTGACCTATTGCCAATGCCCGCCAAATTTTGTACAATAGAATCTGGTAAAACCACCAGCCAAACATTATGAATTCACCTATCGAACCCTTACGCGTGACCAGCCTCAAAGACGCCTGCGTGGCGCGCCTGGAGGAGCTCATCCTCTCCGGCGAGCTGCCCATTGGCCAGCACCTGCCTGCCGAGCGCGATCTGGCCCTCAAGCTGGGCGTCAGCCGCCCGGTGCTGCACGAGGCGCTGGTGGACCTGGCTGCCAAAGGCCTGGTCAGCATCCAGCCACGGCGGGGCGTCACCGTCAACGATTACCGCCAATCCGGCTCATTTGCCATCCTGTCTTCCTTACTCAGTTACAACCACGGCATGCTGGAGCCGCAATTCCAGCGCAGCCTGCTGGCGGTGCGCATCCTCATCGAACGCGAAACGGCGCGGCTCACGGCTGCCCATGCCTCTCAGGAAGTCATCGACGACCTGCGCGGCATCTTGGCAGAGGAGAAAGTCGCAAATCCATCCGACGCAGCGCGGCTAACCGAGCTGGACTATACCTTCCATCTCAAAGTCGCGCTGGGTTCGGGTAACCTGGTTTACCCGCTCATCCTCAACTCCTTCAAGAGCGTCTACACCCACTTCACCGCCGCCTTCTTTGCCAAAAAAGCC
>Ga0209800_10002149_pt1 | contig 18080 bp, 14 predicted proteins | sample Higcelweek8metaG_FD_187174 | JGI IMG/M metagenome (GOLD analysis project Ga0209800, IMG submission 187174) | Freshwater pond sediment microbial communities from the University of Edinburgh, under environmental carbon perturbations - High... | ecosystem: Environmental > Aquatic > Freshwater >...
CAGACACATAAAGTCAAGTACTTGTATGCTTTTGGCTCATCAACGACAGACAAATTTGATTTTGAAAAAAGCGATATTGATTTATTGGTCGAGATTGACGACCCTGACCCGTTGGAACGGGGCGAGAAATTAATTTCACTTTGGGACACCTTCGAAAGTTTCTTCCAACGAAAAGTCGATTTACTAACCGATTCATCAATAACGAATCCTTACCTGAGAAAAAGTATTGATTCAACAAAAATTTTGATTTATGATGGAAAAAGGTCTCAAATATTTGTCTGATATCATTCATGCAATAGAATTGATTGAGGATTTTACTGCTTCGATTTCAAATTACAATGAGTATGTAAGTGATTTGAAAACGCAGAGTGCGGTAGAAAGACAGTTAGGCATTATTGGAGAAGCGGTTAACAAATTCGACACAATAAATCCCGGATTTAGTCTGGAAAATTCAAAAAAAATTGTTGGATTCAGAAATCGGTTGATTCATGCTTATGATGCAGTTGATTCATCAATGATTTGGGCAATTATCAAGAGACACCTATCGCCACTTAAAGAAGAGATAATCCAAAAACTTGCAGAACAGAAAGCTTGAAAATTTTGATTCAGAAGTTGTTTACGATATTAAAGCTCCGGTGGAAATGGGTTGTAGCCATTCTCACCGGGTTTTTACTTTGGTTTATATTAATACCAACCCCGCATTTTAGCGACCCCACCAGCACCGTGGTATTCTCCGAAGAGGGTGAACTGCTGGGCGCCCGTATTGCCGACGACGGGCAGTGGCGTTTCCCTGTGGCCGAAAAAATCCCCGACAATTACCGGAAAGCCCTGCTGATGTACGAAGACCGGCGTTTCTACTTTCATCCGGGGGTGAACCCTGTAGCATTGGTCAGGGCGCTGTTTCTCAATTTGAAATACAAAAAGTTTGTGAGCGGTGGCAGTACCATTTCAATGCAGGTTGCCCGCCTTTCGAGGAAAAACCCGCCACGGAACATTGCCGGAAAACTGCTTGAGATCAACATGGCATTGAAGCTGGAACTGCTCCGGTCGAAACGCGAAATACTGCATGAATATGCTTCGGCAGCCCCGTTTGGTGGGAATGTGGTTGGTATTGATGCTGCGTCGTGGCGCTATTTCAACCGTCCGCCCGAACAGCTTTCGTGGGCTGAAGCGGCCATGCTGGCGGTACTTCCCAATTCACCGTCGCTGCTTTATCCGGGAAAGAATGTGGCTTTGCTCAAAGATAAGCGGGATAAACTTCTGCGTAAGCTCTGCAAACACGGGGTGATCGACCCGTTGACCCTCGATTTATCGGTTGCTGAACCACTACCGTTTAAACCCAATCCGCTGCCTGTGGTCGCTCCCCATGTAGTTGATCTTATGGCTAAAGTAAAGAAGGGAGAGAGGGTTGTCACAACCGTTCAGTTTGGGCTTCAGCAGCGGGTAAACGATGTGGTTGAACGCCATCATCAACTATTGATGCAATACGGGATCCACAACATTTCCGCCATGGTTGTTGAGGTGGAGACCGGGAACATCAGAGCCTACATTGGCAACACCGAAGATGTTGGGCGAAAACATGGTGGACATGTCGATGTGGCTGCCTCGCCGCGCAGTACGGGAAGCATTATGAAGCCGTTCCTGTATGCGTCGATGCTGCATTATGGCGAGCTTTTGCCCAATTCGCTGGTACCCGATATCCCCGTTAACTTCTCGGGTTTTTCGCCCAAAAATTTCGATTACACCTATTCAGGAGCTGTACCTGCATCGAAAGCATTGGGAAAGTCGTTGAACATCCCGGCCGTAGAGATGCTGCACCAATTTGGGGAGGCGCGCTTCCTGGATGTCCTCCGCAGTTGTGGCTTTTCGACCTTTAAAAAGCCAGCCGAACATTACGGGTTGTCGCTTATTTTGGGCGGAGGAGAAACGTCACTTTTCGAACTGGCGGGGGCATACTCGTCGATGGCGCGGGTACTGAACCATTTCAACACATACGGGGGATACTATTCCGGGGATATTTTTAAACCCACATTTTTCAAACCGGAAGAAAAGAAGGTCAACTACAACGGTCAACCGATTTTATCGGCCTCGTCAATCTGGTTTACGATGAATGCCCTTCAGGAGGTGAACCGGCCATTGGAACGAAGTGGCTGGCAGAATTTTTCTTCCACCGAAAAGATTGCCTGGAAAACCGGGACGAGTTTTGGTTTCCGCGACGCGTGGGCCATTGCAACAACTCCCGATTATGTGGTGGCTGTTTGGGTGGGTAACTCCAATGGAGAAGGCCGTCCGGGGTTAACCGGGGTTTCGTCAGCCGCGCCTGTGCTGTTCGACATTATCGATCTCATACCCCGGAGCGGTTGGTTCGAAAAACCAGAAAAGGAGATCACCTACATTGATGTTTGTGCCGAAAGCGGGATGCGGGCTTCTCCAAATTGCCCGCATGTTATTCAAAGTGAAGTGCCAATTTCGGGACTGAAAACGGCAGCTTGTCCCTACCACCAACTGATACACCTTTCGGCAGACAGGCTTTGGCAGGTGAATGCATCGTGCTACCCGGTTGGAGACATTGTGAACGACTCGTGTTTTGTTTTGCCTCCGGGAATGGAGTGGTACTACCGCAAAATCCATCCCGAATACCGGACATTGCCTCCCATTATGGAAGGATGCGCCACTTCAGAAAATTATACGATGATTGAACTGCTCTACCCACGTAACCTCTCACGTATTTTTGTTCCAACGGAGTTGAACGGCGAGCCCGGGAAAGTGGTTTTTGAGGCAGCTCACCGCAACATGGACACCCGCATATTCTGGCATCTCGATGACCAGTTTGTTGCCGAAACCGACCGTTTTCACCAGATAGCCCTTTCACCAGCCCCGGGCGAACATACAATTACCCTGATCGATGCCCATGGAAACAGATTGAAAAAGAGGTTTTCGGTGGTATCGGGGTTTGGAAATTGACAGATTCGTTATATTTGTTTCAACTTTTAAAAAATCAAAAATGAAACCATCGAAAAACCTGACGTTTATATTCATTCTGACCATAATCCTTGCCAGTTGCAGCACCGGGAAGAAAGCACTTCAAAAAGGTGATTATTACGAAGCAACCATTCAATCGGTGAAATTCCTCAGGTCGAACCCCGATTCGGAAAAAGCCAGGGAAACGATTATTCAGAGTTACCCAATGGCACTGGAATATTACCGCCAAAAGGTGGACGAGATTTCGAATTCGAACTCACCCGATAAATTTCTTTCTATTGTTGAAATATACACGAAGTTGAATAACCTGGCCGATGAAATTTCACGTTGTCCGGCTGCTCTGAGCGCTGTTAAGCCCGTTGTTTATTTTCATGACCAGTTAAGAAAGGCGCAGGAATTGGCTATTGCAGAACAATATGAGACTGGTTTGCAGCTAATGAAGAGCGGATACATTGAGGATGCCCGGATTGCTGTTCAGAAATTTGAATGGGTGGCAAAAACCAGGCCCGGCTATTCTGATGTGAACCGTAAACTGGTTGAGGCAGAAGAGTTGGCAACATTTAAAGTCGTTGTTGAAAGAATCCCTTATATGGGCGACATGTATCAAGCGAATCTAAACCGGTTTTACGATAAGCTTTATGTCGATTTGGCTAAAAATGGCAAAAAAAGGTTTATTCGGTTTTTTAATCAGGCTGAAGCAGAAGAATTTAAGATTGTTCCCCATCAGGTGGTTAAAATGCAGTTTGTTGATTTTGCCGTGGGAAATATTTATGAAAAAGAGACTGAGAAAGAATTTATTTCAGATACTCTGGTTATAGGCACATTTAAGGATGACAAAGGAATTTCTCATGATGTGTTGGGAACCGTAAAAGCAAAAGCGAACATCCACGAAAGAGATATTGTGTCGAAAGGGATTCTTGATGTGAAGATTATTGATTATCAAACAAATTCAGTAGTTGAGAACAAGCGGTTTCCGGGTGAGTATGTCTGGCGGAACGACTGGGCAAACTTTAATGGTGATGAACGCGCCCTTCCGCAGAAAATCAAAGCGATGACCAAAGAGAAACAGGTAATGCCACCACTTCCACAGGATTTGTTCGTATTATTCAGCGATCCACTTGGGTCGAGCACCTCTTCGTTTTTAAAATCATACTATAGGAATAAGTGATCGATCCCCTAGTTTAAGAAACGAATCACAAAAAAGATTCATTCATCAACCATGTTACTTGAAGGCTGGTACAAATCTGAAAAATGGCTGCATCTGACCGATGAAGATATTGATGATTTTCATTGTTCAAAGCAAGAAAAAGAATATACGATTGAACAGGGTTACGACTTTTATTCCATCATTAAGATGAAAGGCTGTTTCATGATGTACTCCCTGCATAAGTTTCATGAGGTTCGTGTAGTGCATTCACGGCAAGATGATAACATGGCAATCATGTCGTTTCAGCTGGGGGGAAATATTCGGGTTGATGAGAGAAATTTTGAACCATACCGCTATTTTGAGAACGATTTGCACCTCACTTTTTATTCTACCAAGCGTGAACTGGTTTTTGAAGCGCCACCTGTTTTCGAAAACTTCAGGATCTTTCTTTCCCCCGATAATTTTCTGACCCTGTTGGCAAAGTTTCACGGACGGTTTTCAACTTATGCCGAAAAAATGAAACGTTCGGAGTTTTTTAACCTTTTTGATGAGCCGTTACCCATCACTCCAAAAATGAAGATGATCATTCGTGAGATATTGTCACATGTAATTTCGGATGCTCTTTTGTCGAAGGTCTTTTTCGAAACAAAAATTACAGAATTGTTTGGTTGCCAGCTTGAACAGGTAAACTCTTTAAAGAATGGAGATCGTGTTTCTGAATTGACATCGACCGATAAAGAAAAAATCCGTCAGGCACGTCAATTCCTCGTTGAAAACCTTACCAATCCGCCAACCATTACACGGCTTTCACGATTGGTCGCAATTAACGAAAACAAACTGAAAAAGGGGTTCAGGGAGATTTTCGGGAAAAGCATTTACAATTACCTGCTTTCGCATCGTATTGAAAAATCAATCGGGTTGATGGAGGATGATCAATTGTCGTTGGACGAAATTGCCGGGGAAATAGGGTATGGCGACAGCGCCCACTTTTCAAGGGCGTTCAAAAAGGTAAAAGGGATGCCGCCGGGGCAATACCGGAAGAGTTTGGACGGCAGGAAGTAAAAGGTTTAAGCTTAGGGCTTATGGCTAATAGCTTATGGCTTGTAGCCTGTAGCTTCTTTCTACCCAAACCTCTTCTCAAACTTCTTATAAAGCAGAAAAATGAAAATGAAATGCACCAAAGCTGCGCCTGCCAAATAGATCCAACGAATGTATGATTCACTAAAAACTGCCCGCTCAATCCACCAAAGCGGCGAAACCGATAACACCCAGCGCCAGCCTCCGGTAAGAAAATAATCGATGAGCATGGGCAGGATGATGATCCCAAACCCTTTGGTAATGGCCATTCCTTCTACTTTATTACTGGCAAAAGCGCCCAGAAACAAAAGCATCAACGGAGCTTCGGAAGCGACGATGATTGAAAGCACAGCCATTTCAAACACGTTCAGAAATTGATTAAAACCTGTAGCCAGCAAGAAAACCATGCACATCACGAAGCTTAGGCAAACGGGTACCAGCATCCGGATTGCCAGATAACCGCTTTTCCCGACAGGGGTGATAGCCAGATAGCTGATGATTCCCCCGTCGCGTTCATCGAGCAGGATAAACCCGTAAATCATCCCAAACATCATAGGGGTTAAAGGGAAAAAGAAGAGGCGGCCTATCGGGAAATAAGCTTCAAGCGGAAAGTGGAGCAACCGGGTTGTTAATCCTGAAACAATGGGAAACAGGATAAGGGCAACCAAAATGAGCAGCACCGGAGCTACAGTACAAAGAATAAACATCGGGTCGCGACTGATTATTTTCAGGTCGCCTTTTATGAGGTTATAATTACGGTTCATCATTGGTTAAATTATTTCTGAATGACATGTTTTAAAAACTGACGCTTTGCAAAAAGGAAGCTCAGAATAGTCCAGCAAACCAGTACGGCAATGTCAGCAATAATACCTTTAATGGTTTGCTCTTGTGGTGAAACAAAAAGCAGGTCGATGGTCGCATTCACAGGAAAAACAAGTGAAAGGTTGGGATCGATGAAGTAAAGCCCTAACGGTGCAATCATGATAATACTTGCAAGCATAATGCCGGCAATATATTGGTTTAAGGTATTAAAACGGGCAGCGACCCCCAACCCCAGAAAAGTAAAAAAGAGCGACGAAAAGATAACCGCTGTTAACGTTGCCGCCCAATTTTCTAATTCACCACCGGGCAGAAATCCAATGATGGAGCTTGCCAGTATGGCAATTAATGTAAGCGAGAGAGCCTTGCTCCACAAGTAAGCTGAAAGCTTCAGCGGGGTAATGAATATACTTTGCAGGATATTTTGTTGCTTTTCGAGCAGTACCAACGCCCCAACGAAAACGATTCCCATCATGGAGGTATCAGATAAAATGAGATAGGCGGTTACATCCATTCTTACAGACGGTGGTAAATAGAATAATATCAGCAGATAAATTGCGGTTAGAACGGTATAGACCAGATAAAACCCTTGTTTAAACTGAAACAGGATGTCGTATTTTATGATTTTGAGTAGCATAGCTTGTCGGTTTACATCAGGTTCTTTCCGGTCACTTTAATGAAAATATCTTCGAGGGTTGCTTCCTGGGTGTGAATGGTTTCAACATCGAATTCGTTCACTGTACGAATAAATTCAGCATTCGAGCCAAGATTCTTCAGGTCGAACTCGCGGGTATCTACATGGTTGTTTTGTCTGAATCGGACCTTCACCGATTTCTTCCCGTGTTGCAACTTCAGTTTTTCGGGCGATTCGATAATTGGCAACTGCCCGTCAATCATAAAGGCAATCCGGTCGCAAAGCTCATCGGCATCGGCCATGTTGTGGGTTGTGAGGAAAATAGTAGTTCCATTTTGCCTCAGTTCCAGGATGAAATCTTTCAACATTCGGCTGTTCGTTGGGTCGAGGCCCGAGGTTGGTTCATCAAGGAAAAGTAGTTTTGGTTTGTGTAAAACAGACCGGATAAAATTCAACCTCATCCGCATCCCTTTTGAAAAAGCTTCTACGGGCAAGTTCCGGTCTTCCCACAGGCCAACACGGTGAAGCAACTCTTCGGCATCGTACTTTTCGCACGAGTAGAACGATCCGAACAAATTGAGATTCTCAAGCGCTGTAAACTTCAGGTAGAGGTTTGGAAATTCGAAGGCAACACCAATATTTTCATAGAACGATTTACTGATGTTGTTTACTTCGCGTCCGCGGAGCATCACGCTTCCATCGTAATTTTTAAGCACTCCGGTCAGTACTTTTTGAGTGGTGCTTTTCCCAGAGCCGCTGGGACCCAGAAAACCAAAAATTTCCTGATCGGCAATTTCGAACGAAATGTTTTTGAGTGTTGGAATTTTTTGTCCCGGGTACGAATACAAAAGGTCTTTTACTGTTATCATGGCAATGTTATAAAATGATGGTTCAAAAGTAAGAGCCATTCAAACATACCTATTGCCCAAAACGGATTTGTTCTTGCCCGAAACGGAAAACCTGTTGAGAGAATGATATTGGAATGATGATTAAGGAATTAAAATTTTTAATCTAAATTTTTTCTATAAATTTGGAAATCATAACCAGCGAACGTGAATTTAAACATTGATTTTTTAAAGGCAGTTTTATCGGCCACTCTTTGGGCATCGGTATATGTGGCTTATATCTTGTACCGAAGAAGGGAAGTTGCCGGGGCAAAATATTTATTCAGTTTAACGATTTTGTCGATAAACTGGACTGGCAGTGTTCTGTTGCAATTGGTGACTACGAATGAATCTTCAAGAGAATTTGGCGTTGCCCTTGCGAATGCTTGTTTTACCATTTCACCCTCCTTGTTCCTCGCTTTTGTGTTTGAATATTTGGGATATGCGAAATGGCTTAAACTACGTGTTTTCATCCTGCTGAATATTTTTCCGATTTTAGCTTTCATTCTTTCTGTTATTCCTTCAACCAGGCATTTGCTATGGCGCGTCGAGGCAATTGATCAGGCAACCAACGCAACATACACTTCGTTTAAATTCCTTCATTGGCTTTGGGTTTCCTATTTATATCTTCTTTATTTCTTCTCGGTAATTATACTGTTTATGGGGCTGCTAAAAAGCACATCCGTTTTTAAACAGCAAATCAATATTTTCATTTTATCTGTCATTACTCCCTTCGTATTTAATTTACCAGGCACCTTTCACTTGAAAGGATTTTCACCGGTTGATCTGACTCCAGTAGGTTTCTTAATTATGTCATGCATCCTGATTTTGGGAATCTATAAATTCCAGATTCTTAATTTAATCCCAATTGCCAGGGAAAAAGTAATTGAAACCATCAACGAGGCGGTTATTGTAACCGATAATTATTCAAGGATTGTGATGCACAATAAAGCATTTCGAAGTTACTTTAATCTTGGGGATTCAAAATTAATTGGCAAACATCTCGAAAATGTCCTTCCGGTTCTGGTCGATATAATCGCATTGTTGGAACTATCCAAATCAAAAGAATATCAGGAATTTAATTTTGAAAATAAGACCTTTGACCTGAGCGTTAAAGCCCTACGGCGACAATCGGTTCTGGTTGGCAAAATGATTGTGCTCCATGATATTTCGCATAGGAAGAAAATGGTTGAACAACTTTTTTTGTCGAATCTCCACCTTCAGGAGCAGATCAATATCAATGAATCGATGATTGACGATTTGAAAGCTTTCTCACAAACAGTGGCACATAATCTTAAAACCCCAATCAACAATATTGTTGGGTTTAGCGAATTGCTGGTTGACAATATTCAGGAAGGTAAAGTAAATACTGAATGGGCGGACCAGATTCTTGTTGCCGGTTTAAAAGCTTCAAGCATTATCGATGGGCTTCTCCTGTTCTCGAGTATCAGTGTAAAAGAAGTTCTTTCTGAACCAACAAGAATGGACGCGATTATTGATGAGGCATTGAAAAGAAATGAGCAAGAAATTCTAAAAAGAAACACCCGTATCGACAAACCCGCTAATTGGCCTGTGGTTATGGGATATGCTCCCTGGCTTGAAGAGGTCTGGGCTAATCTGATCAGTAACGCCATTAAATATGGCGGAGATCCCCCGGAGCTGACTTTTGGATTTGATAAGGAGGAAAATAACGGTACTGTTTTCTTTTTGCAGGATAATGGAAATGGACTTTCAAAAGAACAAATTGATCAGCTTTTTATTCCTTTTCATAATCTGAATATTACGAGTGTGGATAGCCACGGACTTGGTCTGTCGATTGTAAAGCGGATAATTTCAAAGCAAAAAGGCACCGTTTGGGCTGTAAGCGAGAATGTTCCCGGAAAAGGCTCGCGTTTTTGTTTCAGCTTACCAGTGAAATAAAGGACCTATTGTGAATTTGTACGTTGAGGATTCTCTTCTTTATTACTTTCCGGATTTGTTTTCTTTCCTTTTTGGTAGGTAAAAGAGATTTACTTTTTAAAAACGAAATACACAGCCAAGATTAAAAAAACAAAAGCAATCAGATGATTCCATCTGAAAGTTTCTGTTTTAAATGCAACAACCGCGAAAATAGTGAATACAATCAGCGTTATAACTTCCTGTATTACTTTTAGTTGAAATAAGGAAAATGGTCCCCCGTTACCTTCATAACCGATTCGGTTGGCAGGAACTTGAAAAAAATATTCAAACAAAGCAATTCCCCAGCTAATTAAAATAACAGCCACCAGAGGAAGTGCTCCAAACCACTTCATCTCTTTGAATTTGAGATGGCCATACCACGCCAATGTCATGAAGGTATTTGACAATACCAACATTCCGATTGTAAAAACTATTTTCTTCACGATAAAGAACAGATAAAAATTATCTGTTCATCAATTAGTTAGTTGCTGGTTCTGTTTGTTTTACTTCGCCGGAAATTCTTAGCACGATCGGTGAATTCTCAGCGTTTGAAGTAACCGTAATCGTTTTTGAAAATGATCCTATCCTATTCGTGTCGTAGTGTACTTTAATCTCACCGGTAGCTCCTGGTATTACTGGTTCTCTTGTCCATGAAGGAGTGGTGCAACCACATGAAGATTGTACATTTGATAAAATGAGAGGAGCTTTACCTTCATTTGTGAATTTGAAAACACAATTGCCATCTCCGCCTTTAGAGATTGTAGAAAAATCGTGAGTCAGTGTTTCAAACACAATCTTTGCTTTTGCGGTTGAGTCAACAGTTGCAGTGGTAGCTTGTTGAGCGTATAAACCAGCCATACAAGTAAAAGCTACTAAAACTAGAAATAATTTTTTCATAATTAAATATTTGTAAGTCAATATCAATGTTTTAAATATCACAAATTTACTACTTTCATCCTTTTCTATACGAAACTCGTGCCAAATATATTTATTTGTTTGAATAGAATATGACACTTAGACGAATTAGAAATAGATTCATATCAATTTTTATTTTTTTCACATCATTTCGAGTGTCCTGAAGATATTTCAAATCAAAATGGATTACATATAAAAGAGGCGCAAAACCAATTGATGAACCACTTTGATTTACATAAATCTTTTTTCTGAAAATAGTGCCTCATTTTTCACCCTGATTTAATTTTGTTAAACGGCATTTCCTTTCATCAATTTTTCCCAATAGTTTCTAATTTAAATTTAGTCATATTTATTTGATGGTGAAAGAATTTCAGTTTCCCGTTAGAAAACTTCCAATCCATTTCCAGTATCAAATAAATCAAACCCTTTTAACAATTATTTGCTTGAATGGTTTTTAATTAAGTGACAAAGTTGAAATGAAATCAATCTTTATATTTTCAATCGGCTGGCAGCTTAACAATATTTGACCATTTATATCAGAAGCAATACGTTTCCAAATTTTGCTAAAAGTCAAAAAAGTAAACTTTTTTGATAAGATCGTTGTAGTTTATGCTAAGATAATTTGCATGATTAATTGGAATAAAAAATAAATTTAAGAACTACAGAAACAGGTTGTTACTTAGCAAAATTTCACTAATTTCCGATAATCATAAATCAATTTTATACTATTCACATTATGAGTTCAAATGAAACATATAATACGGGTTTTTCTATCAAAGAATATCTCGATGTAAAAACAACCTATAACCAGTTGGATGCGCTGGTCAATCAGCCTCTTCGCTCTATCAAACGAGATGAAATGGAGAAATACCTGGCTGCTTTCGAAAAGAAATACGCTACGTCGAAACCGGTTATCGAGGAGGCAAAAAAATACATTCCCGGAGGTGTACAACACAACCTTGCCTTTAACTATCCATTTCCTGTTGTATTCGACAAGGCTGAAGGCGCTTATCTGTATGATAAAGATGGAAATCAGCACATCGATTTTTTACAAGCTGGCGGGCCAACGGTGCTTGGCAGCAATTACCCGGCAGTGAAAGAAAAAGTGATTGAACTCATTCAAACCTGCGGCCCGTCGACTGGTCTTTTCCATGAATATGAACTGAAAATTGCTGAATTCATCTGCAAACACATTCCCGGAGTTGACATGTTCCGAATGCTTGGAAGTGGAACTGAAGCCGTAATGGCAGCCATCAGGGTTGCACGGCTTGCTACCGGAAAGAAAAAAATAATCAAAAATGGTGGCGGTTATCACGGGTGGAGCGACCAAATGGTCTATGGGCTCAGGATCCCGGGCACAGCCGGGTTCGATGCCCACGGTATCCCGGCTGGTTGCCGAAAACATACCCAGGAGGTATTTCCAAACAGTATCCCCTCGCTCGAACGGAAATTGCGTTTTAACCAGCTAAGGGGCGGAACTGCGGCGGTTATTCTGGAACCGGTAGGAACCGAAAGCGGAACACGACCTGTTGATTTCGATTACAACAAACAGGTTCGCGAGCTGTGCGACAAGTATGGCGCGCTCCTTATTTTCGACGAGGTGGTTACTGCATTCCGCGTTGGATTGAGTGGCGCCCAGGGTTACTATAACATAAAACCCGATTTAACGGTTTTCGGGAAGGTGGTTGCCGGTGGGTATCCTGCTGCTGGTGGACTTGGCGGATCGACCGATTTGATGGAATACCTCGCAGCCGGACTTCAAACGGGAAAGAAAAGAGCGATGGTGGGCGGTACAATGGCTGCCAACCCGTTAAGCGCTGCTGCCGGTTATTATACGCTTGTCGAAATTGAAAAACAAAAAGCCTGTGAAAAGGCTGGTGCTGCAGGCGATAGGCTTACCAAAGGGCTTCAGGAACTGATTAAAAAATACAACCTCCCGTATGTCGCTTATAACCAGGGTTCGATTTGTCACCTTGAGACTTCGGGAACCATGTTTCTGCCAATCAATATGCGGAAACCCTGGACAATTCCGCCTGTACTCAAAGAGGTAAAAGTACGTAAACACATGATGGAGGAGATGGGAGCCGCTTACATGGTTGAGGGCATCGTAACCCTTGCCGGAAGTCGCATGTACACCAGCATGGCCGATACCGACGAGGTTATTGACCTTGCGCTTGAAAGGTTCGAAAATGTTTTCCGTAAAGTTTAGTCAGTACAAACCGATAGCAAAATAGAACGGCAAACATGGTAAAATATGTCATAGCGCACGATGTTGGGACGAGCAGTGTTAAGACGGCGCTTTTAAACCAGAATGGCGAAATTGTTGCGAATCATACTACACCTTATCCAACCTATTATCCAAAACCCGGGTGGGTAGAGCAAACTCCGGAAGACTACTGGGATGCCTCGGTAATAAACACCCGGAAAATTGTTGAAAGCAGTGGTATTAACCGCGATTCAATCATCGGTATTGTCTTTTCAACCCAGGCAATGGGAGTTATTCCTGTTGACAAAAATGGACAGACCCTTCATCGGAATATTACTTGGGTTGATGGTCGTGCCGAAGAACAGGCAGCAAAGCTGATGGGGCTGATGGGAGGTAAAACGATTTTTAAAAAGATCATTGGCGTTGAAATAACCGGGAAAGATGTAATCCCAAAACTGAGGTGGCTGAAAGAGAATGAACCTGAGATATATTCAAATGCCGAGAGCATTTTGGATGTAAACGGATATCTGAAATTCAGAGCAACAGGGAAGAAGGTGTTTGAATGGACCGGAGCTTGTTCTTATGGGTTCGATTTGAAGAAGAAAGATTGGGAGCGAATGGTTTTTAAGGCTGCCGGTGTCGATCTATCAAAACTTCCACCGCTGGCACGTTCAACCGATGTAATTGGTACCTTAACGGCTGAAGCGGCAAATGAGCTTGACTTACCCAAATCTATTCCGGTATTTGGCGGTTGCGACGATACCCAGAGCGCGGCCATTGGTTCGGGAAGCACTCATGAGGGGGAAGCCCATATCTATCTGGGAACATCGGCCTGGGCTGGTGTTACAACTCATCAAAATCTGAAACATAACAATGGTGCGTTTGTTCTGCAAAGCGCCGATCCGGGCATGAACCTTTTGGTTGGGATAACCGAATCGGCTGGTTCAAACCTTGAGTGGATGATCGAAAAGTTTTACAAATTCGAGAAGAACGATCCGGCCTGTGTCGATATTTATTCGTTCATCAATAGCGAAACCATTGGCATTCCTCCTGGTTCCGACCACCTGATTTTTACCCCGTGGATGTTGGGCGAACGCTGCCCGGTAAGCACTACCACCACACGAGGCACTATTTTCAACCTAAGTCAGGAGCATACCCGCGGCCATTTTGTGAACGCAATGCTCGAAGGTATTGCCTTCAACCTTCGCTGGATACTTGAAAACTACCGGCGCGACTTTAAATTTAACCCATCCAAAATCAGGGCTATTGGTGGCGGTTCAATTAACGAACAGTGGATGCAGGGCATTGCGAACATTACCGGAAAGAAGGTTGAAACCATTTCACAGCACCGGATGGCGGGTAGTCTTGGGGCTGCTATGTGCGTATTTGTTGGCAGTGGGATCTTTAATTCATTCCACGATATCGACAAACTGATCGAAGTGAAAACAACCTACATTCCCGACAGCTCCTTTTCGGGGGTCTATAATGAACTATTTCAATCGTATAAGAACCTATACGGAGCTTTGCGAAAAGTGTATATCCAGGCAAATGCCAATCGTTTTAAAGAGTTATAAGAATGGAAAAAGTTGAAAAATTAAAACTGCAAATCATCGACGGTGGAAAACGGCTTTTGAAAGAAGGTTTGGTTGCCCGCACCTGGGGAAATATCAGCATCAGGGTCGACGACATGTACATGCTCATCACCCCGAGCGGGCGAGAATATGAAACACTGACCGAAAAAGATATCGTATTGGTGAACTACCTTACGTCGAAATATGAAGGCGACATCAAACCTTCGTCGGAGAAGGAGTTGCACTGCGAGATTTATCGTACCCGTAAAAACATCAATGCCGTGATTCATACCCACCAGATGAATGCATCGACGGTTGCGGCTGCCCGGCGTGAAGTGCCGCCAATCCTCGACGATCAGGCACAAATTCTTGGCCCGTCGGTGCGGGTGGCCGACTATGCCCTGCCATCGACCAAAAAACTGACGAAGAAAACCGTAAAAGCGTTGGAAGGAAGGATGGCTGCATTGCTGGCCAACCACGGCGCCGTATGCATAGGGCGCGATTTAGAAGAGGCGTTTGTTGCCTGCCAGGTTTTGGAAAAAGCCTGTAAAGCCTTTATTGAAGCTGAATTTCTGGGCGGAGCAAAAAGCATAAGCAAGTTTGAAGCCTACCTGATGCACCAATTCTACCTGAAAAAATATTCTGCAAATTCGGAAAAGAACAAATAATTAAAATCAACCGCTACAATGTCTAAATCTGTCCCAGGTAACCGGTATCGTTTTGTCATTCTAATTGTTTACATGTTTGTAACCATGGCCATCGAGATACAATGGCTTGCCCATGCCGCTGTGGCGCGCCCGGCCGAGCTGTTTTACAAAGGGCAGTTCAATCCGGAGTCGATCTTTAACGTCGATTTTCTGGCCATGTCGTATATGATCGTCTTTTTGATCCTGAGTTTTCCCGCCTCTTACATCATCGATACTCTGGGCATAAAAACTGCGCTGACCATTGGCGCCCTGCTTACTGCGGTGTTCAGCCTTTCGAAAGCGATATTCTTCACCAGTTTTACCGGAGTGTTGGTTTCACAGATTGGGTTGGCGGTAGCGCAACCGTTAATCATCAATGCGGTTACGGCACTTACAGTGAGGTGGTTTCCGCTGAACGAAAGGGCACTGGCAGGTGGGTTGGCTATATTGGCACAATATCTGGGCTTTATTGTTGCCATGTTGGTTACCCCGCTAATCGTTGTGTCAAACCCCCTTTTACCAAATTATGGTTCAGGGTTTGGGACCATGCTCTGGGTTTATGCCATTTTTAGTGTTGTGGCTTCTATTTTATTGATTCTGTTCATCAAAGAGAAGCCGGCAAATTCAACCTTTGAGGCAACCGAGCGATACTCTTTTATGAAGGGGCTGACCTTTATTCTGAAGCAACGCGACATGCGTATAACTATCCTGCTCTTTTGCATCGGGTTGGGAATTATGAACGCCATTAGTTCGATGACTGACTCAATTGCCGAGCACCTTGGCGTGAAAGATTCTGACGGGTTGATCGGTGGCATGATGCTGATAGGCGGGATCATTGGCTCCATCATTATACCTGCTTTGTCAGATAAATATATGAAAAGAAAGCTTTTCTTGGTCGTTTGCATGTTGGGAATGGTTCCCGGTGTATTGGGGTTGAGTTTCGCCAACTATTTTGGATTCTCGAGCCAGGCAGTTTACGCTATTGCATTGGGGGCATCGTTCATACTGGGATTTTTCGTCATGAGCGCGGGGCCAGTTGGTTTTCAGTATGCCGCCGAGATTTGTCATCCCGCTCCCGAATCGAGTTCGCAGGGTATTTTGCTTTGGGTTGGTCAGATTTCGGGTATTCTCTTCGTTTTTGGGATGAGCGTTCGAAACAACATTTACCTTCCAAAGGTCATGGTTGTATTTTCAATATTAGCTATTCTTTCATTTATCTTCGTGTTATTTGTGAAGGAAAGCAACATCAGGGATTTATCAGCTAAGTAGGGAATGTGGCAATTGAGTAAGAAATAGATTTACGATTTAATCTTTAACTGGAGGTAACTTTTCGTTTCCCCATTCCGACAGCTTTGCATCCATATTCAGGATCAACTCGCCACCGGCTACAATATCCTGGTGTTCAATCCAGGACTGATCAAAAGGTTTTCCGTTTAAGGTTGCCGACTGGATGTAAATATTCTTGTCGCTCAGATTTTTCGCCGTAATTATAAATTTTTTACCATTCTCCTGATGCAGTGTTGTTTGTTTAATGTACGGAGTTGTTATTAAGTAATATGAATGTCCTGCATTTGGGTAAAGCCCCATCATGTGGAAAGCCAGCCAAGACGACATAGCGCCTGAATCGTCGTTTCCGGGAATACCCGACCGGCTGCTATTGTATTTTGAATCGATGATCTGATGGGTTCGGATGTTGCTCAAATCGGGCCGACCAATCCAGTGGTAAAGGCACGATGTTAAAAAGGAGGGTTCGTTGCCCACATTGTAGTAACCGTTGTCGAAAAAGGTGTCGAGCCGTTTTTGAAAAGCATCTTTTCCACCGCACTTTTCAATCAGTCCGGGAACATCGTGAGGTACTGAAAGTGAATATTCCCACGAACTGGCTTCGTAGAAAAAGCCGCACCACCAACAAAGGCAAATTGGCCAGTCTTGTGCCAGCGGAGTATACGGAATATAGTTTTGCCGGCCGTCGCTCATGTCGCAACGGATGCTGTCGATCCAGTTTCCGGCAGCATCGCGGGGCATGATAAACCCTCTCGAACCGTGATCTTCCACCTCGCGCCACAGGTTTTTCCAGTTGTTCGACTGATCCATGAACCGGCGGTATTCACCCATCCGGTTCAACCCTTTGGCCACAACAGCCAGGCAATAATCGTTGAAGGCATATTCCAGTGTTCGGTTTCCTGCTCTTACAAAATCGTTTGAAACATAGCCTAATCGGTTATAGTCGGTTAATCCGCCACGCCCTTCTTTCTCTTCATTACCGCCCGGAGGAACGGTGGCATCTTTAAGCATGGCTTTCAACGCTGTGCCGTAGCTGATTCCTTTCAACCCTTTCACGTAGGCGTCGGCAATCACCACTTCGGCATTCGATCCGCCCTGTGTGCGACCATTGCAGTTTCCGCTACGGGCATCGGGCAAGTAGCCGTCGTATTTGTAAATATTCAGCATCGAATTCACCATATCGACCTGTCGCGAAGGCGAAATCAACGTAATCAGCGGGCTTGAAGTGCGGTAAGTATCCCAAATTGCGTAGAAGTCGTCGTAGTATGGTGTGGCAGTCCAGAGCGGATTTTCACCTGTGCGGTCAACCGGCATCAGCATGGTGTGGTACAGTGCGGTGTAGAACATGGTTTTCTGATCTTCGGTTGAAGTTTTATCAATCTCGATGCGCGAGATCAGCTGTTCCCACTTGGCTTGGGTTTCTTTTAAAACTTGTTGAAAATCCCAGTGGGGAATTTCGGTTTCGATATTCTGCTTGGCTTTTAATGTGCTGATAAATGAAATGCCCACTTTCATCTGAATGGTTTCACCCTCATTGAAAAGCAGGAATGCCCCGGTTTTTTCATACGTATCGACCTGGCTTTTCACCGTTGGAAAGATTGAATTTCCTTTCCATGTGCCGCAGGTTGAAAAAGGTTTATCAAGAACGGCGTAGAAAAAGACGGTGTAGGCTGAACCATTGTTCCAACCGCCACGGATGCGGCTATAACCACATATTTCGGTGTCGGAAATGATTTCAACTTCCGATCCCACAAATTGCTGCGCTTCGCGTGCATCGGGAATGGCCTCTTCACCCAGGAATTTTCCGCAGTCGATTTTAATTCCCTTTTCACCGTTTGAAGCGAAATGAAATTTGTAAAATGCCACTTTGGACGAGGTGGTGAGTTCAACCCTAATGTTGCTGTTTTTCAGCGTGACGCCGTAATATCCGGTTTCGA
>Ga0209800_10002150_pt1 | contig 18074 bp, 15 predicted proteins | sample Higcelweek8metaG_FD_187174 | JGI IMG/M metagenome (GOLD analysis project Ga0209800, IMG submission 187174) | Freshwater pond sediment microbial communities from the University of Edinburgh, under environmental carbon perturbations - High... | ecosystem: Environmental > Aquatic > Freshwater >...
TCCAGGGCGCGCTGGCGCCCGCTTGCCAAAGTGCTGGCCAAGAGGTTGGAAGCGCCGCCGCCGGTGGTGTGCAAACCGGAAAGGACGCGCGATGAACGAAACGCTGCGCAAGCATCTGCCCAAGCTCATTGGCCTTGGCGTGGTGGTGGCCCTGGCCGCGGGATTTTTCCTTTTCCGCCCCTCTGGCCAAACGCCGGGGCTCATTGCCGCCAACGGCCGCATGGAGGGCGATGACATCGTGGTGGCCACGAAGGTCGCCGCGCGCGTGGCCAAACTGCTGGTGGACGAAGGCGCTGTGGTGGCCGGAGGCCAGGAGCTGGCGCGGCTCGACGACGCCCAGGTGAAGGCCCGGGTGCGCCAGGCCCAGCAGGCCCTCGCCACCCTGGACGCGCGCGTGCGCGCCGCCAAGACCAACCTTGCCGCCCTGCGCCGCCAGGTGCCGCTGGAGGTCTCCACGGCCCAGGCCGTTGTGGGCGAGGCCGAGGCCGGGCTGGCCAAGGCCAGGGCCCAGGAGGAACAGGCCGTGCGCGACGCGGGCCGCTACAAGGAGCTGGCCCGCCAGGATGTGGTGGAGCCGCAACGCGCTGAGCAGTATGAGTTGGCCTCGACCGAGGCCAGGCGCGCGCGGGAGTCCGCTTTGGCCAGCCGCAGCAAGGCCAGCGAGCAGCTCATGCTGGCGCAGCTGGGACCGGAGCGCATCCGCGCCGCGGAGGACGACCTTGCGGCCCTGACCGCCCAGCGCGACCAGGCCCAGGCCGCCCTCGACGAGGCCAGCAGCAACCTTTCGGACCTGACCATCCTTGCGCCCTCGGACGGCGTGGTGAAGACCAAGCTGGCCCAGCTGGGCGAGGTGCTGCAGGCGGGCGGCGCGCTCTTCGGCCTGGTGGACCTGAATCACCTGTACCTCAAGGTCTACGTGCCGGAGAAGGAAATAGGCCAGGTGCGCCTGGGCCAAAAGGCCATGATCTACGCCGACGCCCTGCCGGGCAAGCCCTTGCCCGCCACGGTGGGCTATATCTCCTCCCAGGCGGAATTCACGCCCAAGGAGGTGCAGACCAGGGACGAGCGCGTGAAGCTGGTGTTCGCCGTAAAGCTGTACCTGGACGAGAACCCCGGCCATGCCATGACTCCCGGCCTGCCCGCCGACGCGGCCATCCGCGTTGATGACGCCGCGCCCTGGAAGCGGCCCAAGTGGTAGCAAAGCCCCCGGAAGGCCCGGCCTCGCCGGATGGGCCGCAAGGTCAGGCGCCCCAAGGTCAGGCGCCGGAAGGGCTGGGCGAGTCGGCGCAAGGGGCAAAGGACACGTCGGGTGCGCCCGCTGCGGCCACTTCTGCCGGGGCTCGTCTTCCCGATGCTCTTCCGCCAGTTGGGAACGCCCTTGTCCCTCGTCCCGCCACCGCAAGCCCAAGTCCGGCGGCAATCCACCGCGCCGCCTCCTCGGCTTCCGCAATAGCCCACGGCAACCGCTCCCCTTTCGAAAGCAGCGCGGCCACGCCGGAATCGGCCACGCCGGGATCGGTCACGCCGGAATCGGGCATGCCGAAACCCGTCATAGCGGAACCGGCCTCTTCCGCAACGGACCACACAACGGACCACACAACGGACAACGCGGCGGACAACGCGGCGGTCCCGGCCGTTTCGGTGCGCGGCTTTGTCAAACGCTACGGCGCGGTCGCGGCCGTGTCCGGGCTCGACCTCAGCGTGGCCCAGGGCGAGATCTTCGGGCTCATCGGCCCGGACGGCGCGGGCAAGAGCAGCCTGCTCAAGGCCGTGGCCGGGGTGCTCTCCTACGAGGGCGGCGAGGTGCGGGTCTTCGGCCTGCCCGTGCTCACCGAGGCCGGAGCCGAGGCCGCCAAGGCGCACCTGGGCTTCATGCCCCAGGGCCTGGGCAAGAACCTCTACGGCGACCTGTCCATTGAGGAAAACATCGACTTTTTCGCCAAGCTGCGCCTGGTGCCGGCGCAGGCCCTGCGCGAGCGCAAGGAGCGCCTGCTGGCCATGACGCGCCTGGACCGTTTCCGCGCCCGGCCCATGAAGCAGCTTTCCGGCGGCATGAAGCAGAAGCTGGGTCTGGTGTGCACCCTCATCCACGCGCCCCGGCTCATCCTCCTCGACGAGCCCACCACCGGCGTGGACCCGGTGTCGCGCCGCGACTTCTGGACCATTCTGCACGAGCTGCTGGCCGAGGGCGGCGTCACGGCGCTCATCTCCACCGCATACATGGACGAGGCCAGCCGCTTTGGCCGCGTGGCGCTGCTGCACCAGGGGCGCGCCCTGGCCCAGGGTCCGGCGCGGGAGGTGGCGGCGCAGACCCCCGGCGTGGCGCTGCGCATCACCACGGCCGACCCGGCGCGCACGGCCGAGGCCCTTGAGCTTTTGGGCGCGCGCTATGCCTCGGTGCGGGGCCTGGGGCGCGAGCTGCGGGTGTTTCTGCCCGGCGCGGACGCCGAAGCCTCGCGGCGCGGGCTGGCCGCCCTGCTCGATGGCGCGGGCATCGCCCATGCCGTTGCCGGGCAGGAGCCGCCGGACCTGGAGGATGTGTTCGTGACCAAGGTGGACCCCCGCGACGGAGCGCAGGACGCCACGGGCCAGGGGCAGCGTCCGGACCTGGCCGCCCTGGATTGGAGCGCGCCCGCGAACTGCGTCGAGAATTGCGCCGAGGGCTCCGCGCTGGAGGCAGCGGCAGGCGGCCAGGCGTCGGCTATTTGGCAGGCGGCGGCAGCAGGGCAGGCCACGACCGCTGGTCAGATTGCGGGCGGCGATCAGACGGTGACCGCTGGGCGGAACGAGCCGGGCGGACAATCGCCGCCGGGACGCGCCGCCGCGGAGCTGGCCATCCGGGCCCAGGGCCTGGTGCGGGACTTCGGGAGCTTCCGCGCCGTGGACAACGTGAGCTTTTCCGTAAAGCCGGGCGAGATCTTCGGCCTGCTCGGCGCCAACGGCGCGGGCAAAACCACTGTCATCAAGATGCTGACGGGCATTCTGCCGCCCACGGGCGGCGCGGGCAGCGTGGCCGGAGCGGACATGCTGCAAGGCGGACGGGAGATCAAGGAGCGCATCGGCTACATGTCGCAGGCGTTCTCGCTCTATACCGACCTGACCGTGACCGAGAACCTGCGCCTGTACGCGGGCATATACGGGCTGGACCGCGCGCAGACGGCGGAGCGCGTGGCCTGGGCCATCGGCCTGGCGGGCCTTGCCGGACGGGAGAACGCCCTCACCGCCAGCCTGCCCATGGGCTTGAGCCAGCGCCTGGCCCTGTGCTGCGCGCTGTTGCACCGGCCGCGCATCCTGTTTCTCGACGAGCCCACCAGCGGTGTGGACCCGCTGGGCCGCAGGCTCTTCTGGGACATTTTGCGCCAGCTTTCGCGCCGGGCCGGGGTGGCCGTGCTCATCACCACCCACTACATGAGCGAGGCCGAATACTGCGACCACTTGGCGCTGATGTATGCCGGGCGCGTAGTGGCCGACGCCACGCCGGCGGACATGAAGGCCGCGCTTTTGGCCGAGGCCGGGCCCATGCTGGAGGTGGACGTGGACGACCCGCACCGGGCCGTGGCCGCGCTGCTGGCCGCGGGCTTCAGCGAGGCCGCGCTGCATGGCGACCGCGTGCATGTCCAGGCCGGACAGGCTGGCGCGGGGCAGTCAACGCTGCATCCGACTGAAGCAGCTCCGACTGAAGCAGCTCCGACTGAAGCAGATCAGACTGAAGCAGCTCCGACTGAAGCAGACCAGGCGGCCGCGGACCAGCAGGAGAAAATCCAGGCCAGCGCGAGTCCGACCGGGAGAGGATTTTATGCGGACGCTGAACAGCGTGACGCCGCACTGGTGGGCTTGGGGCAACCGTCAGCGGGCACAGCGGCGGCTGGCGCGATTGGTTCGGCTGTGGCTGACGCGGCGGAGCGCGCCCGGGCCGTGTCCGAGACTCTTTCCCGTGCGGGCCTTGCGCCCCGGAGCGTTGTGGAGGTGCCCCTTTCGATGGAGGATGTGTTCGTGCACCGGGTGCTGAGCCTGGAGGCTCAGGACAGGAGGCAGGCCGTGAAGCCTGGCGATCCGCCTGGCGATCCGCCTGGCAATTCGCGGGGCAATTCGCCTGGCAATTCGCGGGGCGGCGCGTCGGACAAGAAGCAGGGGGCGGCGGCATGAACCTGATCCGCGTGGCCGCCCTGGCCCAGAAAGAATGGCGCGAGATTCTGCGCGACAGGCTGTTCTTCGCCCTGTCCTTCATCGTGCCCGCGCTGTTGATGCTGCTCTTCGGCTACGGCCTGTCCCTCGACGTGGAGAACATCCCCTTCGCCATCCAGGACCTGGACCGCACGCCCCAAAGCCGGGACTACGCCTACCGCTTCATCCACTCGCGCTACTTCCGCTTCCAGGGCTACGTCACGGACGAGAGCCAGGCCGGGGAGCTCCTCTCCCAGGGCCGGGCGCGGGCGGTCATCGTCATCGGCCAGGGCTTTGGCCGTGAGCTTGCCGCGAACCGTCCGGCCCATGTGCAGACGCTGCTCGACGGCACCTTTCCCTACCGCACCCAGGTCACCAAGGGCTACATAACGGCCATCAACACCGCCCTGACCCGCGAGCTGCTGGCCGCCTATATGGTGCGCGAAAAGGGCCTCTCGCCCGCGCGCGCGCAGGACGCCGTGGACCCCGTGCGCCTGGAGGTGCGCTACCTCTACAACCAGGGCCTCAAAAGCTCCTGGGGCGTGGCGAGCAAGCTCATCATGGCGCTTCTGCTCATGTGCCCGCCGTTTTTGACCGCCCTAGGCGTGGTGCGCGAGAAGGAATCCGGCGCCATCTACAACATCTATGCCTCCAACGCCACGCGGGCGGAGTTTCTCATCGGCAAGCTGAACCCGTACTTCTGCATCGCCTTCATCAACGCCCTGGTGCTGTGGGCCATGGCCTGCTTTCTTTTCGGCGCGCCCTTCAAGGGCTCGGCCACGGCCTTCCTGTTCGCCACGGTGCTGTACGTGCTGTGCTCCACGGGCATCGGCCTGCTCATCTCGGTGCTGGTCAAGAGCCAGATAGCGGCCATGATCGTCACGGCGGTGGTCACGGCCATGCCCTCCATGCTCTATTCCGGCCTGCTCACGCCGGTGTCGTCCATGAACTGGACCGCGCGCGGCGTGGCGGCGGTGTTTCCGGCCATGTACTACGGCCGCATCATCGAGTTCTGCTTTTTGAAGGGCCTGGGCTGGGCCTACGTGTGGGGCGACATGCTGATTCTGGCCGGGTATGGGGCGGCGCTTTTCGCGGTGGGCTACTCCATGTTCCACAAGCGGGTGGCGGCATGAACAAAGTCCTGCGCCGGCGTGCGCGCCTCTGGCTGCGGCGGGCCTGGGCCCTTACAGTCAAGGAGTACATCCAGCTCTTCCGCGACACCATCCTGGTGGTGTTCATCGCCTACGCCTTCACCCTCGACGTTTACGTGGCCGGGGTGGGCGTGAACTGGCAGCTGAACAACGCGGAGCTGGGCGTGCATGATGCGGACAAGTCCACGGCATCGCGCGAGGTGGCGGGGCGGTTCCGCGCGCCGTTCTTCAAGAACCTGGGCAGCGTGGACGCGCCGGAGACCGGCATACGCCTGCTGGACGAGGGCCGGCTCATGGTGGTGCTGGACTTTCCGCCCGACTTCGGCGCGGATGTGCTGCGGGGCCGCCAAACCTCGGTGCAGATGCAGGTGGACACGGCCAATTCGGCCATCGGCAGCCTGGCCACCAGCTACGCGGAGCAGATCGTTGGCCGCTACGGCCTGGAGCGGGCCCTCGGCGTGCAGGAGCTTGACGTGGACAAGATCCACGGCGTGCCGTTTTTGATCGACGAGACCCGCGCCTGGTACAACCAGAATCAGGAGGACTCCTGGTTCATGGCCCTGGCCGAGCTCATCAGCAACATGACGCTCTTGGCCATATTGCTGCCCGCCGCGGCCCTGGCGCGGGAAAAGGAGCGCGGCACCGTGGAGCAGCTCATGGTCTCGCCGCTTTCGCCCGTGCAGATTCTTGCGCCCAAGATCCTGGCCATGGGCAGCGTCATTCTGGCCGGGCTGGCCGCGGGCGTGCTCGGCGTGGTCGTGGGCCTGTTTCATGTGCCGGTACGCGGCAGCCTGCTGTTGTTCTTCGGCGTCAGCGCCCTGTACATCATGTTCACCGCGGGCATCGGCCTGCTCATCGCCACCATCGCCCGCAATCTGGCGCAGGTGGGCATGCTCACCGTGCTGGTGTTCGCGCCCATGATTTTCCTCTCCGGCGCGTGGACCCCGCCCGAGGCCATGCCCAGCTGGATGCGCTTCATCATGGGCTGCCTGCCCATGCACTACATGCTTGACGCGGCCTTCGGCATTCTGCTCAAGGGGCTTGGCCCTGCCGGGCTGTGGCGCGAGCTGCTGGGCATCGTGGGCCTGGGCGCGCCCATTCTCGGCCTGAGCCTGTGGCGCTTCAGCCGCCAGTTCAAGTAGCGGGGGGAATCCCAGACACGCGCTGCGTTGGCGTGCGCTTTTTCTGACGTCTGAACACTCGCCGGGCAATGCGCCCCGCGTGCGCGAAGGCTTAGGGTTTTTCCTCGGCAGGTGGGCGCGCACCTTTGCGCGTGCGAGTCGGCCCGCTGCGGCGAAACGTCCTGTCTTTGTGTTGCGGCCCGCTTCACCAGGCGGAATCCGCCGAGGCAGCTTGTTCGGATCAGCTCGCCGCGCCGTGCTCGAACCGCGTCACTCCCCCAGCACAGCCAGGGCCGAAAGGGCCAAAAGCCGCTGCCTTTGCGAGGCGGACTGCCGCGCCGCGGTCCTGAGCCATGTCAGAAAAGCCTCGTCCGGGGCCATGCCGGGCATACCGATCAGGCCGGGCAGGGCGTGGCGGTCCATGCCCTGGCGCAGCCGGCGCAGAAAAGCGGCGTCGGCCTTTCTGGCGAGCGGCAAGGAAGCAGTCCACTCCTGGGGCTGGTCTCCAATCGTTATTCCCTTGGCCGCTGCCTCGCGATTTTCCATTTGGCCGGATTCCTTTTCGCTGGCGCTTATGCCGCCGTTGCGCGTTTCTTGGTTGCGCATGGCTCCGCTCGCCACGCTCCCGGCCTTCATCACCACAGCAGCCATGCCGCTGGCCTCCTGCGCCGCCGCAAGGCCCGCCCGCGCCCCGAACACCAGCGCCGAGAGCACCATGCCTCCGCCCAGGCGGTTGGCCCCGTGCATGCCGCCCGCGCACTCGCCGCAGGCGTAGAGGCCGGGCACGTTCGTGCGGCCTTGTCCATCGATTTGTGCGCCGCCGTTGCCCGCGTGGGCCGCCAGGATCAAAGGCTCCTGCCCTGGCGGGCGTACTAGTCCGTCCGCGCCGCGCCGGGCCAGCAGGGCGTGGTCCAAGGCTGCGTCGGGCAGGCCGTGTGACACCGGGCAGTGCCCGCGCCGCACTGCGCACAAGTCGGCGAGGGGGTCCGCATCCGCGCCAAGACAGGACGGCTGGTGCTGGCCAGCCGACTTTGCCCAGGACGTGCGGCTTGGAAAAACAAGGCCGGGCTGCGCCAGGGCGGCCATATTCCAACCGGCCATGCTTGGCGCAGCTGCATCGGAATCAGCCGTGCCTGTGCCGGACAAGTCCGGCTTGGTCATGCCGGGCGCCGTCCAGTCCTGCCACGGCATGTCGCCGGGATTCACGAAGGAGCCGTCGCGTGCGCGCAGCCAAAAGAATTGCAGGTAGCGGGCGTTGACGAGCCGCGCCCCGGCGCTGGCCAGCAGGCCGCAGGCCAGGCCGCTGCCGCCAGGTCCGCACAGGCGGCGCGCAAAGAGCGGGCCTGGTCCGCCCAGGGCGGCTATGACCACGCGGGCGTTGATACAAAGGCTCTGCCCCCCGCGCAGGGCTTGGAGCCGCGCGCCGCAGACGCGGTCGTTCTGGCGTGGGCCGCGCGGCAGGTCCAGCGCCTCAAAGCCGTGCAGAACCTCCACGCCAAGGCTGCGCGCCCGGGCCAGAAACGCCGCGTGGGCCTGGGCCAGGCCGTCGAAGATCACCGCGCGCTTGGCCGGGCTGAAGCAGGCGGGAAAGCGGGAGAGCCGGCCGTCCGGCTCGCGGCGGAAGGCCAGCCCCAGGCCGAGCAGGTCGTTCAGCCGGGCCGGTGCGTCCGTGGCCAGGGCGCGCGCGAGCTCCGGCAGGACGATGCCGGGGGCGGCCAGGCGCTGCACCTCGGCCACGAAGGTGTCGGCCTCGTGCTCTTGCGGGGCCTGCATGCCCAGGGCGTTATTGCGGTTGGCGAAGGAGGACCCGGAAGGGGTGCTGTGCGGGCTGACGAGGAGCACGCGCAGGCGCGCATCGGATTCCTTGGCGGCCCAGGCGGCGCGCAGGCCGGCAAGGCCCGCGCCCAGCACGAGGACATCACATTGCCGTGTGCCGGGCATGGGGATGCGGGGAAACGCAATATCGGGCGTAGGAATGTCTGGCGGGGGCACTGCGGCCTCCTTGGCTTATCTGGCGGGCGCTCGGCTCATGCAGGGCGGACAAGCTTCCTGTGAGGCGGCGCCTTTGGCTCGGCTGCAATGGACGTTCGGCGAAATCCATCCGCCCTGGTTCTGCGCCCGTGCGGTTGCCGCGAACGCGCGCCGCAGAGAACATGCCAGCGCTGTGCCCGGCGGCGATGAAAAATACAGGCGCGGCTGGCGCTTTATGTTCGGAGAATCGCCTACGCGCCGAGCTTTTTCTTGGCGAAGGCCAGCAGCTTCTGCGCCTCCACGAAATTCGGATTCACGGCCACGGCCTTTTGCGCGGCCAGGGCCATTTTGTCCCACTTCTGCCAGTCGTAATACAGCCGGCCCAGGTTGAAGAACAGGTACTCGTCAGCCTGGGTGATGGCCAGGGCGCGCAGGTAGTAGTTCTCCGCGCTGGCGAAGTCCTGCATCTTGCGCAGCACGATGCCGATGCGATTGTAAAGGTAGAGCGACTCCGGCGAGTCGTTGATGGCTTGGCTGAGGTGCCCCAGGGCGTCCTGGTTCAGGCCCGCCTTGTGGTAGCGGTCGGCGATGTCGGCGCGCAGCTCGGAGTCGCCCGCGAACTCGCCGGTGAGCTTGTCGAACACCTGCCGGGCCTGGTCGTACTCGTTCTGGTCCAGGTGCTTCTGTCCGCGCTCCAGCTCCTCGCGCTTGCGCGAGGCCAGGGCGTTCATGTCCTTCTGGGCGTTTTCGTTCACGTCCTCCTGCAGCACCTTGCGCATCTCGAAGATCTCCTCAAGGAGCTTCTTCTCGTCGCCCGGGGCGTAGTGCAGCACCAGCGGGTAGACCTTGCGCAACTCCTTGTGGTTGTTCAGGGCGTACACCGTCGATTCGATCATCTGGCCGAACTCTTCGCGTTCGTTCTTCATGAGCGGTGCGGAAAGCATGATGACGATGGCGTCATTCAATGACTGCGCCGCAGCCATGTATTTTCCCATCTTGAGGCTGGCGTTGATGCTGGTGAGCTTCTGACGCGCCTTGGTGAGTTCGCCTGACATGATGCCTCCTGCCGCGGGGTTGGCGCGGGCTCGGTGCCTATTTGCCCGTGGCCTGGCGGACCAGGTCGCGGAAGCGGCGGAAGAAATACGCGCTGTCGTGGGGGCCGGGGGCCGCCTCGGGGTGGAACTGGATGGCGATGAGCGGCTTGTCCTTGTGGGCGAAGCCTTCCAGCGTGTCGTCGTTCAGGTTGCGGTGGGTCACTTTGAGCTCGGGCAGGTGGTCCACATCGACGCAGAAGCCGTGGTTCTGCGAGGAGATCTCAATCTTGCCGGACTCCATGTCCATGACCGGATGGTTGCAGCCGTGGTGGCCGAACTTGAGCTTGTAGGTCCGCCCGCCGAGGGCCAGGCCCATGATCTGGTGCCCGAGGCAGATGCCCGCCACCGGGTACTTGTCGGCGAAGACCTTTGTGGCCTCGATGGCGTTTTTCACCACGGCCGGGTCGCCGGGGCCGTTGGACAAAAACACGGCGTCCGGGGAAAGCTCCGTCACCTGTTCGTGGGTGAAGGTGGAGGGCACCACGAGCATGTCGAAGCCCTGGGCCGCCAGCAGGCGCAAAATGTTCCACTTGATGCCGAAGTCGTACACCACGACCTTGGGGCCTGTGCCGGCCCAGGAGAAGCCGCCCTTCAGATCGACGTCGGTGGTGCCGGTGCCGGTCCACAGGTAGGGGCGCTTGGCGCTTACCTTGTCGGCCAGATTCAGGCCCTCCATGCTGGGCAGGGCCTTGGCCTTTTGCACCAGCGCCTCGGGCGAGCCCTCGGTGGAGATGACGCCGCGCATGGCGCCGTTGATGCGCAGGTGGCGGGTCAGCGCGCGGGTGTCGATGCCCTCGATGCCCATGACCCCGGCCTTTTTGAGGTATTCCGGCAAGGACATGGTGGCGCGCCAGTTGGAGGGCTCTTTGCAGCATTCCTTGACGATGAAGGCCTCAACGCCGACCTTGTGCGACTCGACGTCCTCGGCGTTGACGCCGTAGTTGCCGATGAGCGGGTAGGTCATGCAGACCATCTGGCCCACGTAGGAGGGATCGGTCAGAATCTCCTGATACCCGGTCATGCCGGTGTTGAAGATGGCTTCGCCCCCGGTCTCGCCGGGGCCGGTGAACGAGGCTCCCTCAAAACAGGTGCCGTCTTCAAGGGCCAGAATAGCTTTCATATTTCTTGCTCCCGCAGGATTTTTTCAATGTGGGCGATGTCTTCCGGGCGGTCCACCCCATGGCACTTGTGGCTGGTTATGGCCACGTGGATGGGGATGCCGTTCTCCAGAAGCCGCAGTTGCTCCAGCTTTTCCGTGCGCTCCAGCCGGGCCTGCGGCAGCGCGGCAAAGCGCTCCAGCGTGGCCATGCGGAAGGCATACAGTCCCAGGTGCAACAGCGGTCCGGCTTCGTCCGCGCCTGGCTCGGCGTTCGGGTCCGCATCCCGGCAATACGGAATGCTCGCCCTGGAAAAATACAGTGCCCGGCCCAATGCGTCCAGCACGACTTTGACCCGGTCCGGGCTCGAGGCCTCGGCGCGGGTCATGGGCGTGGCCAGGGTGGCGGCCAGCACCTGCCCGCCCTGCGGCCCGGTGAAGGGGGCCAGGAGCTCCTCCAGCATGGCGGGCTCCAGCGCGGGTTCGTCGCCCTGCACGTTCACCACCACGCTGTCGGCCTCCGCGCCAAGCAGCCGGGCGGCCTCCAGCACGCGGTCGGTGCCGCTCTGGTGTTCGCGCGCGGTCATCAGCGCGGGCACGCCCCAGGCGGCGGCGGCGTCCATGATGCGCGCGTCATCGGTGGCGAGAACGACCTTGCTGAACAGCGGGCATTTTGCGGCGCGTTTGAGCACACGCACGCACATGGGCATGCCCAAAATATCGGCCAGCGGCTTGCCGGGAAAACGCGAAGAGTCATACCTTGCCGGGATGATTGCGTAACAGGAAGGCAGGGTGGTCATGCGTTTCATTGCTCCGCTGGGTGTTTACCCGCAATTTAGGCATTCGGCAACAGCCTGGCAAGCGGCTTCGCCGCCGCCTTGGCGAGACATGGCGTAGGCCTTGGCCTTGGCGCGCACCTGGTCCCGGTCCGCGGGCGCGTTTGCCAGGGCCGAAAGGGCCGTGAGCACGCCCTGCCCGTCGGCCTCTTGGCGCACCATGCCGGTGCTGAAGATTTCCTCGCCCACCCAGGCGAAGTTGGACCAGGACGGGCCGATGACCGGCACCAGCCCGTGGGCCAGGGGCTCCAGAAAATTCTGCCCGCCCAGGTCGGCCAGGCTGCCGCCCAAAAAGCACGCCCGCGCCAGGCCGAAGGCGGAGCCGAGCTCGCCGAAGACATCCCACACCACGACGGAGCCTGGCCGGGCCTTTTTGCCCGCGCTGCGCCGGGCAAAGGGGATGCCCGCCTCGCCGAGGGTTTCGCACCAGGGCGTCACGCGGTCCATGTGCCGGGGAAACAGGCCGATGACCGCGCCGGGATGACGCTCGAGCAAGCCCTGGACGATGGCCAGGACCTCGCGCTCCTCCTGCTTGCGCACGCTGCCCAGTACGATGAAGGGCGCGGCCGCGTCGTTTCCGTCCGGCAGCAGCGCGGCGATCTCCGCCTTGGGCGGCGCCGGGGAGAAGCTCAGGCGGTCGAACTTGATGTTTTGCATGACGCCCACGCGCGATGCCGGAAACAGGGATTTGAAACGCCGCGCGTCGTCGTCGGAAACGGCCAGCACCCGCGCGGGCGAAAACGAGCGCCAGAAGCCGGGCAGACGCTGGTAGCCCTTGAGGCTCTTGGGGGTCATGCGGGCGTTGAGGACTAGGGCGGGCACGCCCTGCTTGCGGCAGGCGGCCAGCAGGCCGGGCCAGATTTCCGTTTCCAGCAGCACCACGGCCTTGGGCGCAATGGCTGCCAGGGCGCGGTCCATGCGGCCCGGCAGGTCGAAGGGCACATAGGCGGGCACGAGGGTGATGCTTGGAGCCAGCGCGGCGCGGGCCTGCTCCAGTATGCCCAGGCCCTGGCTGGTGAAGGTGGTGGCCAGCACCGTAAGCGGGCCGGTTTTGCTGGCGGCGGCATGTTCCGCCAGGCGGCCCGCAAGCTCCCAGGCCAGATAGGCCTCGCCGCCGGACGCCGCCTGAATCCAAAGGTCCGCCTTGGCGGGCGGGCCGGCGCAAAGGGTGCGGGCCTCCCAGCCCTCGCGCAGGCGCTTGTTGCGCTTGAGCCCCGGCAGGGCGGCGAGCCAAGCCAGGCCGTACAGCCCCAGCATTACGCGCGCGCCAAAGGGCAGGGCGCGCGGCGGTGAAATGCCCGGCGGCGTGGAGCCCGTGGCGGGCGTGCTCATTCGTCGCCCTGGGCGTCTTGGACGGGCAGGCCGTTGCGGCGGGCTTGGGCCTCCAGGCCCAGGCGCACCAGCTCGGCCACCAGGGCGTCGAAGCCCATGCCCACGGCGGCGGCGGCTTTGGGCAGCAGGCTTGTGGCCGTCATGCCCGGCAGGGTGTTGGTCTCCAGAATGAACGGGCGGCCGTCGGCGTCGATCATGAAGTCCGAGCGGCTGTAGCCGGTGATGCCAAGGGCCTTGTGCGCGGCCAGGGCCATGGCCTGCACCTCGGCCGTGAGGGCGGCGTCCACGGGCGCGGGGCAGATCTCCTCGGCCCCGTCCTTGTCATATTTGTTGGCGTAGTCGAAAAACACGGTGCCGGGCCGCGGGCGGATCATGATCACCGGCAGGGGGGCCTCGCCAAGCACGGCGCAGGTGAGCTCGAAACCGGGCACGCAGGTTTCCACCAGGGCGGCCTCGCCCAGGGCAAAGACCTTTTGCAGGGCGGCGTCAAAGTCGGCCGCCTCGTCCACGCGGCTCATGCCCACGCTGGAGCCGCCCGCGTTGGGCTTGACGAACAGGGGCAGGGGCAGGCGCAGCTCGTGCTTTTCGGCGTTGGTGAACAACTGCCAGCGCGGCGTGCGCAGATTGTGCCGGGCATACACCGCCTTGGCCGCGGCCTTGTTCAGGGCCAAGAACGAGGCCTTGGGCCCCGCGCCCTGGTAGGCGCAGCCCGCTTCTTCCAGCATGGCCTGGATGAGGCCGTCTTCGCCGGGGGAGCCGTGCAGGTTCAAAAAGGCGAAGTCCGCCTGTTCCGCCAGGGGGATGATTTCGGCGAAGTCCACCGCCGGGTCGAGGAAGCGCACTTCGTGTCCCAAGCGCGTCAGCGACTCCTTGATGCCGGTTGCGCCGGAAAGGGACACCTGCCGTTCAGTCGACCAGCCGCCCGCTATCAAAATCATGCGCATTGAGGTCTTTCTCCAGAAGCCGGCCAAAGGCGTCTTCGATGTCCTTGGCCTGGCGGTTGGTGCTGTGGATGCGTTCGCAAATCTCCGGGGTCTTGCCGTAGCGCGCCACCAGGTCGCCGAAGCGCTCCTCGATGGGCACGATCTTGTCGTGGGCCACGCGCTTGTCGCCGTAGAGCACGGTGAGCGGCGTGAAGAAGCGGCGAATGTCCACCTCGAAGGGCCAGTACACGTGGTGGATGACGCCCTGGGCCAGCAGCGGGTTGCCCGTGAGGGCCATGGCCCACGCCCCGCCGAGCTGGCTGTGGTTGCCGCCGTGGCGGATGCAGTAGATCTTGGCCAGGTCGTGCAGCAGGGCCGAGGCGCGCACCGTGTCCAGGTCGACGGGAATTCCGATCTTGATGCCCGCCTCTGCCAATTGGCAGGCCACCTGGGCCACCTTGCGGCTGTGGGCGCGGATGTGCTCCGGCATTTCGAAGCGGTCCCAAAGGGCCACGCAGCGGGCCTCGGAGGGGACGCGCCACGCGGCGGCATGGCCCGCCGGGGTTGGCGGCGGCGGGGGCAGGGTGGGCCACAGGGGGGCCATGGGAATTTCCGGGCGCATGGGATGCATGGGCGCTGCCTTGGCTGGAGCCGTGAGCTGAACATGTTTCGCGGCGCGGCGAAAGACCGCGCAAAAAAAAGGAATAGCAAGAGCGCCCCGAAAAATAAAGCGGGCGTCATGGAGTTTCGGGAATCATTGCTGCGAAATTATCCTTGAAATTTTTTGCGCCCGCGGCTAAGAATGGGGCTGGAAATTGAGAGGTGCAACAGGTTGTCCGCCCGAGGCGGGCGTTGGCGACCTGAGCAAGTTGCGTGCAATCTACACCGAGGAGGAACCAGAATGGCTTTTCTCGAGTACAAGGGCAAAAAGTTTGAAGTGGATGAGGACGGCTTCCTGTTGAAGTTTGAGGAGTGGAACCCTGACTGGGTCGAGTACATCAAAGAGAGTGAAGGCATCCCCACCATCACCGAGAACCACCAGAAAGTCATCGACTTCTTGCAGGACTACTACAAGAAGAACGGCATCGCTCCCATGGTGCGCATCCTGTCCAAGGTGACCGGATACAAGCTGAAGGAGATCTACGAGCTGTTCCCCTCCGGCCCCGGCAAAGGCGCCTGCAAAATGGCCGGCTTGCCCAAGCCCACCGGCTGCGTGTAGTCTTTGTTCAGATTTTGACCCCAAAGGGGCGGTGGTTTCGGCCTCCGCCCCTTTTTCATTCAAGCGGCGCGCCGCGAGCCCTGGCTCTTGCGCCTATTGTTCAGCTGGCGCCGCTGCGGACCAGGCATGTCCAGTCCCGCCGGTCAGGCGCTGCCGCGCCTCTGCTCATTCATTCGCGCTTTTGGGGTTGCTGTTCTTTCGCGCCACGGCTTTTCCGTTCGCGCCGGTTTGTCCATTCTTGGCGCGCGTGGTTCTGATCCCTTGTCTTTTCCCCTTGCTTCAAGGAGACTGTCATGAAAGCTCTTTTCATCGCCCAGGCCCACGCCGGACGCTGGGCCAACCAGATTCTCTTTGCGGAGTTATCCAAGCTTTCGCCCGCGCAGTGGACGGCGGAAAGCGCCGTGAATTTCGGCAGCGTCCAGGGCATCGCCAACCATCTGCTCCTGGCGGACAGGCTTTGGCTCCAGCGCTTCACCGGAGAAGGCGAGCCCCTCAAAACCGCCGACGCCGTGCCGTACCCCAGCCTGGCGGCGCTCCAGACGGAGCGCGAAAGCGAGGACGAGCGCGTCGTCGCCTTTGCCGAAGCCCTGGACCCGGCGCGTTTTGGCACCATTTTGCGCTACACCACCACGGAAGGGACGGCGCGGGCCCTGCCTTTCGGTCTGTGCGTGGCGCATTTCTTCAACCACCAGACGCACCACCGGGGCCAGTTGCACGCGCTGCTCGGCGCGCATGGCCTCAAATGCCCGGACATCGATCTCCTCTATTATGCGCCCGCGGCAAAGCTGTTTGCGCCGGATGTGAATTAGGCGCGCAGCCGGTCTGTGACATGGTTGGTCTGTGACATGGCTGGCCTAAGGCGCAGCTGGCCCTGCGCGCGTCCACCCGCAGTGACACGCGCTCGCTACGCGCAGGGCATGGACGCGGCGCGCCGGGAAGTGTATGCACTTCTGGCCGGGCGGCCCGAAATTCCGCAACAATGTCCCGGCCAGACCGCTTGTAAGGAAGGTAGCCCGTGAGCCTCGAAATCCTCGACCAGTTCCACGACCCCGCCCTGTGCAGAAGCGTGCTGGACCGTCTCTGCACAACCCTGAACGGGAAGCCCCTGCGCTTCATGGAAGTGTGCGGCACGCACACCGTGGCCATTTTCCGCAGCGGCCTGCGCTCTATTCTGCCCAAGGAGATCGTGCACCTTTCCGGCCCCGGCTGCCCGGTGTGCGTCACCCACGAGGCCGAGATCAACGCCTTCCTCGATTTGGCCGAAAAGCCCGGGGTCATCATCGCCACTTTCGGCGACCTCATGCGCGTGCCCGGCAGCCGTGGCCGCACCTTGAAGGCCGCCCAGGCCGACGGCGCGCGGGTGGCCGTGGTCTATTCCCCGCCCGACGCCATCAAGCTCGCGGCGGAGAACCCGGACGCCAAGGTGGTGTTTCTGGGTGTCGGCTTTGAGACCACCGCGCCCGGCGTGGCCGCCAGCCTCAAAATGGCCAGGGCCCAGGGCGTGGGCAACTACCGCGTGCTCTCCTTCCACAAGCTTGTGCCCCCCGCGCTCACGGCCCTCTTGTCTGATGCCGATCCGGCCCCTGGCCAGGGCATCGACGCCTTCATCATGCCCGGCCACGTGTCGGCCATCATCGGCATAGAGCCCTACCGCGTGGTGGCCGAGCGCTACGGCAAGGCCGCCGCCGTGGCCGGTTTCGAGCCATTGGACATTTTGCAGGCCCTGCTCTTTTTGGCCGAGTGCCAGCGTGACGGCGTGGCCAAGGTGGCCAACCTGTACCGCCGCGTGGTGCGCGACGAAGGCAACGCCAAGGCGCGCGCCGTGATGGACGAGGTGTTCACCACGGTGGACGCCCTGTGGCGCGGCATCGGGCTCATCCCCGGCTCCGGCCTGGAGATTGCGCCGGAGTACGCCGCCTTTGACGCCAAGCGCGACTTCGCCATTGAGATCAAGGACTGCCCGCCGTTGCCGGGCTGCAAATGCGGCGAGGTGCTCAAAGGCCGTCTCGCCCCGAATCTCTGCCCGCTGTTCGGCAAGGCCTGCACCCCTGCCAAGCCCGTGGGCCCGTGCATGGTCTCCACAGAGGGATCGTGCGCGGCCTACTACAAATACCAGGTGGATTAAGCTGATGAGCGACAAGGTTCTTCTCGATTACGGCTCTGGCGGCAAAGCTTCCCAACGGCTCATCGGCGAGCTGTTCCTCAAGCATTTCGACAACCCCGAGCTTAGGCGCATGAACGACGGCGCGGTGCTTTCCGTCTCCGGCAAGATCGCCGTGAGCACCGACACCTTCACCGTGGACCCCATCTTTTTCCCCGGCGGCGACATAGGCCGCCTGGCCGTGCACGGCACGGTGAACGACGTGGCCATGATGGGTGCGGTGCCCCGGTACCTCACCTGCGGGTTCCTCATCGAGGAGGGCCTGGAGATGGACGTGCTGACGCGCATCGTGGCTTCCCTCGGCGCGGCCGCCAGCGAGGCCGGGGTCTGGGTCGTGACGGGCGACACCAAGGTTGTGCCCAAGGGCGCTGCCGACAAGATCTTCATCAACACCACGGGCATCGGCGACATCATCGTGGACCCGGCCCCGGCTGGCGACCGCGCCAAGGCTGGCGACGCCATCCTCATCAGCGGCACCCTGGGCGACCACGGCCTGGCCATCTTGTCCACGCGCCAGGGCCTAGCCTTTGAAACGCCCGTGCTTTCCGACTGCGCCAGCCTGAACCACGCCATCGAGGCGCTCCTGCGGGGCCTGCCAGACGTGCACGTGCTGCGCGACCCCACCCGCGGCGGCTTGGCCACCACCCTGAATGAAATCGCCCTGGCCTCGAACGTCACCTGCGAGATTGTGGAGGACCTGATCCCCGTGCGGCCGGAAGTGCGCGGCGGCTGCTCGCTTTTGGGGCTTGATCCGCTGTATCTGGCCAACGAGGGCAAATTCATCTGCATCGTGCCCGAGGCCCAGGCCGAGGCCGCGCTTGCCATCATGCACGCGGACCCGCTATGCGCCGGAGCCACGCGCATCGGTTCGGTCGTCGCCACGGAAAAGCTAGGTCAGCCCGGCCGCGTGGTGCTCAAGACCGGCCTGGGCGGCAAGCGCCTGCTCGGCATGCTCGAAGGCGAGCAGTTGCCGCGCATCTGCTAGATTTCCATTCTGCACTAAGTA
>Ga0209800_10002151_pt1 | contig 18073 bp, 9 predicted proteins | sample Higcelweek8metaG_FD_187174 | JGI IMG/M metagenome (GOLD analysis project Ga0209800, IMG submission 187174) | Freshwater pond sediment microbial communities from the University of Edinburgh, under environmental carbon perturbations - High... | ecosystem: Environmental > Aquatic > Freshwater >...
CCTTCTTTAACACCTTTGGTAGATATAGGAAAATATTTTTTTGGCTTAAGCGGCACGTTTTCTTTTGAATATGCAGCAGGTTTGCCATCTTTATCGCAATAAACCCTGAACATAGAAAAATCACCTGTATGTCTTGGCCACATCCAATTGTCGGTGTCGCCACCAAATTTGCCAATTGCTGATGGTGGTGCTCCTACAAGTCGCACATCGGTAAAGACTTCGTTTACAAAAATAAAATATTGATTCCCGTTATAGAAACTCTCGACTCTAGCTTCGTAATGTGTGCCTTCAACAGCTCTCTTTTCGAGTTCAGTAATATTTCTTTCAATTATTGTATTACGCTCGGCTTCGGTCATGGTTTCGGTTACATCCTGCAAAACTCTAGTTGTAACATCAGCCATACTGATCAAAAATGTAACTTTTAAACCTGGATTTGACAATTCTTCTTCTCTGGTCATAGCCCAGAATCCATCAGTTAGATAGTCATGCTCCAAAGAACTATGTCTCTGAATGTTTCCATAACCGCAATGGTGATTTGTGATTAGCAAACCTTGGTTGGAAATCATTTCTCCAGTACATCCGCCACCGAAAATTACGATTGCATCTTTCATAGATGCATTATTGACACTATAAATATCTTCTGCAGTAAGTTTAAATCCTTTAGCCTGCATATCTCCGAAATTGTACTGTTGCATTAGAATCGGAATCCACATTCCTTCGTCTGCTAATAAGGAAGAAAAAATTGCCAGATTTGTAAATAAGAGAAAGATTAGTTTTTTCATAAAAATTTAGTTTTTAAAAGTCCGAAGTCCGAAGTTCGGCCCTTCGACAAGCTCAGGGACCTCTCAGTACGGATTTTGAAAATTGTTCTGAAGGTGGCTGAGCTTGTCGAAGCAACCGATTGATATGTAATTATTTTAATATTCATCCTTAAAGTTATTTCCTAGCACTTAAAACTTCAAAAGTTCCCTGTAAAGTTTTTGCACTGGCAAGCCGACCACATTATAGTATGAGCCTTCGATGTGTTCGACGCCGATTTTACCTATCCATTCCTGAATGCCATAAGCACCGGCCTTGTCGTATGGCTTGTCGTTATTAATATAAAATCTGATTTCGTCATCGCTTAGTTTTGCGAATCGAACCATTGTTTCGGCATGGAAAACCACAGTTTTGTTGGTTGATCGAAGGCACACGCCTGTAATAACAAAATGTTCCTTACCGCTTAAGAGCCTTAGCATTTGATAAGCATCTGAATAATCAATAGGTTTGCCTAAAACTTTGCCGTCAATCCAAACAATTGTGTCAGCAGTTATGAGTATTTCGTTGTCGTTTAGATTCGAAAAACAATCAGCTTTTTCTTTTGCAAGATGAATTGCAATATCCTCACGATACAATCCTACAGGAATTATTTCTTCTGTTGAGGCTGCTTTAACAATTTCGACATCGAAGCCTAGTCCTACGATTAGTTCTTTACGTCGTGGACTTGCAGATCCCAATAGGATTTTATAGCCAGGTTTTATGTTTTTAGATGCTTCCATGAACAGCAAAACTAAAAATTATAGAATAAAGAAGACCAGTTACCATTATAAATTTTGACAATCCGCTTAGCACTGAATATTTCTTTTTTGAGGTTCCCCAAATTGAACTTACGGCAATAATTACAGCTGGGAAAACAATCATAGAATAAATATAGAAAGCACTTATGATGTCATTTTTAAAAAACATCAGGTTTGAGAAATAGGCGTGCCAGACTATTAGTATTAATGCAATTACTGCAAAGCTAAATGCTGATATTATATAATTGGTTTTCTTCTTCCCAATTAAGACAGGAATAGATTTTACTCCAGTTGCCATATCTCCATCGTAATCTTCACAATCTTTTATTATTTCGCGGATTAGATTGAAAATAAATGCGAAAACTGAAAATCCAATTATAGTTTGTAAACTAATTTTTATTGCATGAATATTATTTATAGACCATTCAGGAATTGATCTTTCAAAAGCATAATATTCGGTAATTCCAACTATGAAAGGGATTAATCCTGTAAGCAATGCAACTGTGATATTTCCGACAAGAACTTTCTTTTTAAGCTCGGCCGAATATGTCCATAGGAGAACGATTATGAAAATGAAGAAAAATCCGAGTATAGGTTTGCCAGCCATCCATGATGCAATAAATCCACAAATCGCACCAAAAAGGTTAAGTATCAGATGCATTATCATTACCTTCCTTCTTTTGATTTGAAATCCGACAAGTACTTTTTGTGGGCGATTAATCATGTCGGTTTTGCGGTCGAAATAGTCATTAATAACATTTCCGGCCGCCATTATAAACATTGCAGCAGCCACAAGAAACATGAAACCGATTTTCGAAAAGCCAAAACTAAGTCCGTAGAATGAATATACTGGTGCAATGACTGCATATTTCATCGCAAACATTGTTAATGCGACAATCAGAACGTTTTTCCACCTTATAAGTTTTAAAAATGCTCCCATATATTAAATTTCAAATGCATCATTGTCCATCCATAATCCTTTTGCTCTTAAAACCTGTTCGGTAATGTCCCTTACACAGCCCTCTCCACCTTTTTTTGCTGAAATATAAATTGATATTTCTTTAATTTCATCTGCAGCATCGGCTGGGCAGCATGGAATTCCAGATTTTAACATTGCTGGATAGTCAGGAATGTCATCACCCATGTAAATTATGTTTTCAGCATTCAGATTATATTTTCTTGCAAGTCTTTCAAACTCTTTATTTTTGTCATTACATCCGATTATAACATCTTTAATACCCAGTCCTTTAAATCTGAGTTTAACAGATTCGTTTATTCCGCCAGAAATAATGCAAATAATCAGACCTTTTTTTAAAGCATATTTTAGTATGTATCCGTCTTTTACGCTGGTAGTCCTTAATAACTCGCCTTTTTCGCTAATATTAACCTGAGATGAAGACAGAACTCCGTCGATATCGAAAAATAATGCTTCCGCATTTTTCAACAATTCTTTGAAATTTAAAGTTCTGAGATTATGATTCATCCGGTCCGTTATAAGTTTTGTAAATGCTTTGACTTAATAATCTGTAAATATCATATAAATTTTTGTCATTTTCCAAAAATTCCAGATGTTTTTGCATGCTAATTTTGTCATTTCTTAATGCCGGTCCAGTCTGTGACTCAAAAGCACTAAAATTGCTGATTTTGTAAAAACTCTGATCCTGCAATGGTTTGATAATTTCAGTGTCGATATCTGCATTTTTTAGAATTTCATTTCCCAAATACACACAATGGTTCATGAAGTTGCTCACAAAAACCCCTGACAGATGCAAAATGCTGCGTTTGCTTTCATTAATTTCGTAATGCTTGCAATTTAGTGATGAACTTAATTCTTTCAGTACATTCAGGGTTTCCTCATTAGAGGCTTCGATACAGACAGGAACTGTAGAAAAATCAAGAGATATTTCTTTCGAAAATGTCTGAAACGGATAAAGAACTCCATAGTTTTTAGTTCTATTTTTGAAAATATTCATACTCAAACTTCCAGCTGTATGAACTAATATCCTGTCTTTATCGATAATGAGTTTTTGAGATATTTCTGTATTTGCTGCGTCATTCATTGCAAAAACGTATAAATCTGCCGAATTAATTACATCGCTGATAATATTGGTAAAGCTGCAATTTGCAATGCCTGACAATGCTTTTCCGCTAACTATGTTTTTGCTGAATATTTGTCTGACTTTTATATCGGTTTTTAAGAAAGCCCGAACCAGATGTTCAGCAACATTCCCGGATCCTAATATAATAACATCAGAAATCATAAATTCAAAATTATCTATCACAAAATTAGTGGTTTTAATTTACTGGCAAACCGAGAATATTATTTTTATCTTATTTTTAACAAATTATAATGATTTCGTTCAACCAAAACGCAATTTTGTGCGTCTGTGAATTGCCGTCATATAAAATTAGAAAACTTTTTGACATTGTTATTATATTTTATTTAAATTTAAAAGTTATTATCTAGAGATAAAGGATGAGAAAATCTATTTTGTTTTTTTTGTTGGTTAGTATAAGTATGCCGTTTTTTGGGCAGGCTCAAGAAGTTTTATGTCATGATTCGATATTGGAAAAAAGAGGCGAGCTGTATTTCAGTTTTGCGGCAGAACCACACGAACTTGCATTCTTTACTGAAATGATATCAATTGATGATTACGATGGCAGGACCATTAAAGCGTATGCAAACAGAAAACAGTTTGATAATTTTGTTTTAACTGGCAAAGATTTTCAACTGGTGGAAGATTATTACAATAAAAGTCGTGCTTTGAATATGGCAACAACTGTTGCTCAAATGGTTAACTGGGACCGATATCCTACTTACGAAGTTTATGTCGAGATGATGCAGATGTTCGCTTCTGATTATCCTGAAATTTGTTTGCTTGACACAATCGGATATTCTTCTGATGGGAGATTGATTCTAGTTGTAAAAATATCCGATAATGTAAATTTAAATGAAGCAGAACCTGAATTTCTATATACAGGTCAAATGCATGGTGATGAATTAATTGGAGGGATGTTATTTCTGCATTTGATTTCGGAACTTCTCGATAATTATGGAACTGATTCACAGATAACCAATTTAGTTGATGGAATTCAGATTTATATTAATCCTTTTGCAAATCCTGACGGGACATATTATGGTGGGAATAATACTGTAGCTGACTCTCGACGTAATAATGCTCAAGATATTGACTTGAATAGAAATTTCTGTGATTTTTCTGCAGGAGCACACCCCGATGCTAATGAGTATGCAGTCGAAACACAATTGTTTATGGATTATGCAACATCTAGAAATTTTGTGATGTCAGGAAACAGCCATGCGGGTGCAGAATTACTAAACTATCCTTACGATACAGAACCACTTTTGCCCGCAGATAATAATTGGTGGTTTTACGTTTGTACTGAGTATGCTGATACTGTTCACGAAATTTCTTCATCTTATTTAACCGATGAGGACAACGGAGTAACGAATGGTTATGCGTGGTATCAAGCTATTGGCACTCGACAGGATTACATGAATTATTATCATAATTGCAAAGAAGTAACTATGGAATTAAGTACTGATAAACTTCTTGATTCCGATTTATTACCCGATTATTGGAACTATAATAGGCAAGCATTAATAAACTATTTGCAACAAGTGACTTACGGATTGAGAGGAATTGTAACAGATTCGATTACACATGAACCCCTGGAGGCGATGGTTTATATAGATTTTTATGATTATTTAAATTCTCATGTATACTCATTTCCAGAACATGGTGATTACTACCGACTTTTGTATGACGGAAATTATGGCGTTAGATTTTCTTGTCCAGGTTATGGTACCAAATACTTTAGTGTCGACATTAGCAATTATGAACAAACTATCTTAGATGTCCAACTTGTTAATTTGAATGAATTACCTCCTTTGGTAAATTTTGAATCAGATGTTCAGGATGCTTATTGTAATCCAGAGATACATTTTATTAATACATCTGAGGCTTCTGCATCAACGACTTATTTTTGGGATTTCGGTGACGGTTCATACTCTACGGACATAAATCCTACCCATGTCTATAATTCCAATGGCACCTACACGGTAAAGTTACGAGGCGAAAATGAACATGGTGTTGATTCGTTGTGGTCGATGTTTTATATTGATATTTTGCTTAACGAAATTACAGATATTACTGATTATGTGATTTGTGAGGCATCTGGTTCTGTAACAATCGATGTGCCTGGAAGTGGAGATATTTACTGGTATCAAAATATTACTGATGAAACAGAGTTTCAAATTGGGAACTCTTATACAACACCAGTTTTAACAGAGAATACTTCGTATTACGTGCAGGAACTTACTACTGGGGCTGAATATTCGGTGGGAGAATCGAATAACTCTCAAGGTGGTGAATATGTGACTGGAGATAATTATTTAATTTTTGCCTGCTATCAGGATTGTATTTTGGAAAGTGTAAATGTTTATGCTGATGGTCCGGGCATCAGAACTATTTATTTAAAGAGTTCTTTAGGCGAGACGCTCTATTCTGAGGAGTTTGATTTGGTTGATGGATTACAAACAATTGATCTGAATTTTAATTTGCCGATTGACTATGGTCTTAAACTCGGGAGCTCAGCAGAAAATGGTTTATATAGAGGCTCCGTTGGGTTCTTTGAAACTTTTAATTTTCCTTATGAAATTAATGGAGTTGTGTCTATTAACGAAAGTAATGTCGTTTGGTGGAACGATGGAAATAGATACTACGCATACTTTTATGATTGGAAGATAAAAATGCCAGATTGCTACACCGAGAAGACTCCCGTAAATGTTTATGTCAATCAAAATCCAGATGCTGGATTTACTTTTGAAACAAATGGGAGCACAGTAGTATTTACAAATACCTCAGCAGCAGCCGACTCTTTTATCTGGGACTTTGGAGACGAAACATCTTCGACAGAGCAGAACCCCGAACATGCATTTTTAGAAGATGGAACTTATACTGTGACTCTAACTGCCAACAGTGATTGTGGCTCAGATGTCTTTACTTCAGAAATCGTAATTTCGACAGGAATTCCTAGTAGTTATGATTTTAAAACTAAAATTTATCCGAACCCCACATCTGGGTTGGTATTTATTAAGTCTGACAAAGAAATATCTTCTGTTTGCATATATGATGTAGCTGGAAGATTAAGCTTTAAAAATTACGAAGTCGTAAACAGCTCAGAATATACTTTTGATTTGTCGGGCTTGAAACAAGGGATATATTTATTAGAAATAGAATATTCAGATAATATAAAATCAGTTACCAAACTTACGAAGAATTAATACTTTACAGTTATGAGAAATTTTACTTTAGGATTGTTTTTTATTTTACTTTCAGGGTTGGCCTTTGGGCAATATATCAGTCCTGAAATGGAGTTCGCACAAGAAAAACTCACTCAGCGTGAAGAGTTTTATTTTACTTTCAATTGCGAAAATCGTGATTTAGTTAGAGAAATATCGCGACAATTATCAATTGATAAAGTGCAAGGAAGTACTGTTTTTGCATATGCAAATCCACAAGAATTTGCAGTTTTCTTGACATATAATCTTGCTTTTGAGCCTGTATATGAATACTATAATTCTTCAAAAGCGTTAACCATGGCGACCACTGTTGCTCAGATGGCAAGTTGGGATAAATATCCGACTCATGCTGTCTATTTGCAAATGTTGGACAATTTTGTCACAAACTACCCTGCATTATGCAAATTGGAAACTATTGGAACTTCAGTCGATGGATATGTTATGAAATGTTTGGTTATTTCTGATAATGTTGCCAACGACGAAGACGAACCAGAGTTTTGGTGGAGTGGGACAATGCATGGTGACGAAACCACCGGTTTTATAATGGAATTGAGATTTGCAGATTATTTGCTATCAAATTATGGAACAAATACTCAGGTAACCAATTTGGTAAACAATATGGAAATCTACATTAATCCTCTTGCGAATCCAGATGGGACTTATTATGGTTCTAGTGGAGGTACAACTGTATCAGGGGCAAGAAGAGCAAATTCAAACAATATTGACCTAAACAGAAATTTCCCAACAGCAAATGGTGACCCATACACTATGCAACCTGAAATCCAAGCGATGATGGATTATGCTTCATCACATGATTTTGTAATGTCAGCCAATACTCATGGTGGTATTGAATTGATGAATTATCCTTGGGATACTTGGCAGAGTTGGGAGAATATGAATGCAGATGATACTTGGTGGCAATATGTAGCCTATGTTTATCGTGATGAGGTTGCGCTTGATGCACCAGCAACATATTTTGAAGGTCCTGGAACTATGGATTACGGAGCTTATAATACAACTGGAGTAACTCATGGAGCTGACTGGTATTATGCTATTGGTTCTCGTCAAGATTATATGAATTATTATCAGCATATAAAAGAAATTACTATCGAACTTTCTGATACCAAACTATTGGGAACAGAAAATCTTAACACATATTGGGGGTATAATCGAGATGCTATGATGTTATACACTGAGCAGGCATTATATGGATTTAGAGGAATTGTGACTGATGCCTGTTCTGGTTCTGCTTTGTCGGATGTAAAGGTAGAAATCGTTGGCCACGACAAAGATGGTTCTGAAGTATATTCTTCTGCACCGATAGGTAATTATCATCGTCCAATAATTGCTGGAACTTGGAATGTTACATTCTCGAAAACTGGTTATGCAAGCAAAACATTACCTGTAACAGTAATAAATGATCAAAGCACTAGACTTGATGTGGAACTGATTCCAGATGGAGTTGCTACTCCGAACTTTACAGCAACTCCGACAAGTATTTTTGAAGGAGCAACTGTTGACTTTACAAATACAACAAGTGGCACTGTTACTTCTCAGTCTTGGGCTTTCGAAGAAGGATCTCCTGCAACAAGTACTGTATTAAGTCCGCAGGATATTGCTTATGCAAATTCTGGCACATATGATGTTACTTTGAGTGTTGTTAGTTTAGGTTGCACTGTATCAGAAACTAAAGCAAATTATATAACAGTTTCGGAACCAGTTCCTGTTGTTACTAATTTCAGTGGCACACCTACTACATTGGCAATGGGAGGAACCGTTAATTTTACTGACCTAAGTACTAATAATCCTACAAGTTGGTCATGGACATTCAGCGGAGGAACGCCTGCGACATCAACTGCACAAAACCCTTCAGTCGTATACAGCACACCTGGCACATATGACGTAATTCTTACTGCAACAAATGCTTTTGGAGGAAACACTGAAACTAAAGTCGGATATATAACTGTAACCGAATCAGATTTATTAATGTCAAATGGAACTTCTACACTTTGCGGAGGTTTGTTTAAAGACTCTGGTGGAGATTCAAATTATGGAGACAATCTGATTTATACACATACAATATATCCTGCTACCCCAGGTACATATGTTAGATTGAGCTTTAGTAGTCTAAACCTAGAACCAAATGGAGGATCATGTTACGATTATATTACCATTTATGATGGTGAAAATACTTCCGCTACTGAAATTGGCACATATTGTGGAACAAACTATACAGTAATAGGGACAAGTGGTGTTGTTACTGCAACCAACTCAGCTGGAGCGCTGACCATTTATTTTAGCTCTGATGCAAATACTAATGCTTTAGGTTGGGTAGCTGAAATAAGTTGCTATGTAAATACTAATCCACCTACTGCAAATTTTACTTCAGATGTAACCTCAACATGCTCTGGAGTTGTTCAATTTACAGATCAATCTTCTTTGGCAACTTCTTGGCTTTGGAATTTTGGTGATGGTAATACCTCAACTGAACAGAATCCTCTACATGCATATCTTACTGATGGAACTTTTACAGTTTCGTTAACAGCAACAAATGCTTATGGTTCAGATGTACATTCGGTTAATAACATGATTGCGGTTGATATGCCAACAGCTCCAACAACTACGGGAGCAAGTGCTTGCGGACCAGCAACTCTGACTCTAGGCGCTTCTGGTACTGGCACATTAGCTTGGTATGATGCGGCAATTGGCGGTAATCAAATTACTACAGGAAATTCGTATAATGCTGCTTTCAGTAATACTACTACCTATTACGTTGAAGACTATATTCCAGCCGCTACACAAAATGTTGGCCCGACTGTTAATGGCGCTTCTCGAAATGTTGCGGCGATTGAATATTTTGATGTTTATGAACAAATGACTTTAGTTTCAGTTCAGGCAATGGCCGGAACAGCAGGAAATAAAACCATAACACTTTTAGATAATCTTGGTAATACTGTTCATACAGCTAGTGTTAATGTTGGGACAACCACAACCACAGTAACACTAAACTGGGTAATTGAACCAGGAACAGGATATCAACTATTGACTCCAGTGAATTCGACATTATATAGAATCAATGGTGGAATAACATATCCTTATACAATTCCTGGTCTCGTTAGTATTACTGGTTGTGACATTGGAAGTACTTATTTTTATTCATGGTTCAACTGGTCTGTACAAGGAACTGGATGCAGTAGTGCAAGAACACCAGTTACTGCAACGATAAATCCAATTCCTGCGGATGTCACAGTGACTGGTGGAGGAACACAATGCGGTGGATCTATGACGTTAAACGCTACCGGAGGAACCGGAGGAACAATATACTGGCAGAATACTACCAACAATGGAACAAGTACGACAACAGCGTCTTCGTCCCAAACGGTATCATCTAATGGAACTTACTATTTCAGAGCTCAGTCTTCAGCTGGATGCTGGGGCAATCAAGGTTCGGCTACTGTAACTATTAACCCTGTTCCAGCGATTGTTTCGGTTTCTGGTGGAGGAACACAATGTGGTGGTTCTATGACCTTAACGGCGACAGGTGGTGCTGGTGGAACAGTATACTGGCAAGGGACTACTAGTGGTGGGACAAGCACTACAACTGCAAGTTCGTCACAATCTGTTTCTGCAAGTGGTACATATTATTTTAGATCTCAATCAGCATTAGGTTGTTGGGGACCCGAAGGTTCTGCTACAGTTACAATTAATCCTCTGCCAACTGATGTTATAGTCACAGGTGGTGGAACACAGTGTGGTGGGTCAATGACACTGAATGCAACAGGCGGAACAGGCGGAACTATATACTGGCAAAATACAACCAACAATGGAACAAGCACAGCATCTGCGTCATCATCACAAACGGTTTCATCAAATGGAACTTATTATTTTAGAGCGATGAGCGGAGTTGGATGTTGGGGAAATCAAGGCTCTGCTACAGTAACAATATATCCATCATTTTCAGCGTCTGCTACTGCAACTGATGAATCAGGTGTTGGTATGAATGATGGTAGTGTAACTGTAAATATGACTGGAGGAACCGCTCCTTTTGATGGGACATGGACACCTTCAGGTAGTACAAATACCGCTGGTACTAGCATGACATTAAATGGATTAACTGGTGGTTTTTATTCTGTTCTAGTCGAAGATGCAAACGGTTGTACAGGAAATGCGGCAGCTACTGTAAATACAATTGGTGCTGCTCCAATAGCTGCATTTGATGCGGATTTTACTGAGGGCTGTGACAATTTAACTGTTGAGTTTACTGATTTAAGTAGTAATAATCCAAACTCATGGGCTTGGGATTTTGGCGATGGAAATAATTCGACAGAGCAGAATCCTTCGCATACTTATAATGCTGTAGGGGTTTATACCGTTATTCTGGTAGCTACCAATACAAGTGGTTCTGATGAAATGACAATGACAAATTTTATAACTGTTGGAGAAACCCCATCAATTATTATGAGCATGACTCCAGAGGTTGATGATTTAGCAAATGGAACAGTTACTGCTGACGTTACTGGAGGACAAGAGCCATATATTTACGAATGGAATGTAGTTGGAAACACAGCATCTCTCACTGGCCTAGTTGCTGGAAATTATTGTGTAACTGTAATAGAGGATGATGGTTGCGAAGCATATGCTTGTATAACTGTAACTTCTGAGGCAACTGTTATACCTCCAGTTGCTGATTTCGCTGCGGATATCACTGAAGGTTGCGGGACTCTTTCAGTTCAGTTTACAGATTTAAGTCTTAACATTCCTAATGCTTGGATTTGGAATTTCGGAGACGGCGGAACTTCATACGAGCAGAATCCACTATATGTTTATGATAATCCTGGTGTTTATAATGTTAGCTTGACTGTAACAAATGATGAAGGAGGAGACCTTAAAATAATTACCGGATATATTGTTGTAAATTCTATTCCAGAATTAAGTTTCAGTGTCACTCATGAGAGCGGTATAGGAATGAATGATGGCTCAATAACCATGACAATAAATGATGGTTTAGCTCCTTATGATATTTTGTGGTCTAACGATGCTACAGAAGCAATCAATGATAATCTTGCTTCAGGAGTTTATTCTGTTACAGTTGTTGATGATAATGGCTGTGAAGCATTTGGCAACGCTGAGGTTATGCTACTATCGGGAGTTGGAAATTCCTTAATATCAGAATTTTCTATATATCCAAATCCTTCCTCAGGCAATTTCTTCGTCAAGTCAGAGAGCGAAATTAAAGAAATAACAATTCTTGACGCAGTTGGGAAAATTTACTATCATAAAGAAGTAAATAAAACCGAAATCGAAATCGCAGAGGATTTAACACCTGGTATTTATATGTTAAAACTTGTTTTCACTGATGCTGAGCGCACATTGAAAATAGTAATAAAATAGTTTAAAATTACAAATACGTAAAAGCGGTCAATAGCCGCTTTTATTTTTTATATAATTGTCTATCTTTGTAAAAAAAGTGTGATGAAAAGTGTGATAATTTTTATTTTAATTTTAGTTTGTACTAGGGCTTATTCTCAGCGTCCATCTGAGACAGTAAAAGATAAAAATATATATGGCTCTGACACCGAATGGTCTTGCTCAGACAAGCATTTCGGATATTACTTCATTAGCTATTCATTGCCTGTGGCGATGGTACAAAGCTTAGAAAAGGAGATTGCATCTCATAATTTTAACATAGGATATACATACAGGTATAAGGTTGTCCCAATGGTTGATGTGGGAGCGGAATTGGCTTATTCTAACCGGACTTCGTCAATACAAAATGAGTCATTATCAGAGTTTGACCCTGGCACATTTTACAACAAGATTAAATCATACCATAATGCAATTTCTGGCTCACTATATTTTAGATTTAATTTGGCAAAATCTGATTATCGACACCTTGGCGTATTTGCTGACATTGGGGGTAATTTTTGTTATGCACTTGGATATGGTACTCAGTACATTTTAAATAATTCTTCAATTTATCAGAAAGCAAGATTTAAGAAACCAGAATATCTAAATCCTTTAGATTATGGGGTTTTTGTTAGAGCAGGATATAACAACATTGCTTTGATTGTCTCTTATTCTTTTGGAACATGGATAAACGATTTCTCTACTGGAAATGTTGATTATGTCAGATCTCCTTTGCTGGTTGGCATACAGATGAATTTATATGCAAAGTAAAATGATAGTGATATGAAAAATATAATTCTATTGTTGCTTGTTTTTTTCGGCTTATCAGTTTTTGCCCAGAATGAAACTTACAAAATTGCATTATTAAAGTACAGCGGAGGTGGAGACTGGTATGCCAACCCTACATCATTACCAAATCTTATCGAATATTGTAACACTAATCTCGGAACAGATATTTATAAAGAACCTGGAACTGTAGAGCCAGGCAGTGCTGATATTTTTAATTATCCTTTTGTTCACATGACTGGTCATGGTAATGTTGTATTTACAGATTTTGAAGCAGCAAATTTGAGAAATTATCTTATTTCAGGTGGATTCTTGCATATCGACGACAATTATGGAATGGACCCATATATTAGGGTCGAATTACAGAAGGTTTTTCCAGATCTTGAATTAATAGAATTACCATTTTCTCATCCAGTTTATCATCAAAAATATGACTTTCCTCAAGGCTTGCCAAAAATCCATGAACACGACAATAAATCTCCTCAAGGATTTGGTATTATCTATCAGGGTAGGCTGGTAGTTTTTTATTCATTTGAATGTGATTTGGGCGATGGTTGGGAGGAAGAATCTGTTCATAATGATTCCTTCGAAGTGCGTCAAAAAGCTCTTAAAATGGGGGCAAATCTTATTAACTACGTTTTTGAAAATTAAATAAAAAGACAAGTCTAAACATCTTTGTTCTTTATTTTGGCTTTAGTCTGATTAATTGTTAGATATTATTTGCTATAAAGTGCAAGTTGTATAATTTATTTTTGTACATTTGTAATGTTTTGAATTTGAGGAATTCACTTTTTATTAATTAGATTATGTCAGCGATAAAATTTCTTTTATTCTGCTTATTTGTAAGTAGTGCAATGCTATTATATTCCCAGAGTGAGGAGTATATGTTTAACCACTTTAAGTCATTAGGTGAGCATAATGTGGTTTATTTTAATATTAAAAACCTGCCAGATGATAAAGAAGAGCAGGACAGAGTGCTTGAATTGCTTTTAAGTGACAATTTGATTACGGATGGAAATATTTATACGATTGATCAAAATGGAATATCTTGTCAGCTAGAGGTTGATTTTAAAGTTTCTGTTAATTACGTCCGTAATATTTTGCAAAGCGCAGGATACGACATAGACTTAACTAGTGTGACTTCCAAGAATCCTAGTAAACCAGAAGGTGTTTATAGTTCAGAAAGATATAGCTTTTTCGAAGGCTTTGATGCGTTTAAAAATTATGATATTAATAAAGTTGGAGCGTTATCACCAGAAGACCATTATGCAAAAGAGAAAGATGCATGGGTTGCACAGAATCCTGAAGAATATGAAAAAGCAGAAAAACAAAACGGAACAGCAATCGTTGTTCGACGCAAAGATTTTGAGAGCTTTACCCCAGAGAAGAGGCAGCATATGTTAAGTCATCCTGAGATGTTCATAATTGAAGAATAAGAAAACAACCATAAAAAGATGAGAAAAATCAAAATACTATTTTTAGCGATGATATTCCTTACGGGAATTTTTTCGATTAATAATGTTCATGCTTGTACTGGTGGAACAAATCAAGGAGCATTAACTCCCACGGCAACATGGCAGACTATGACTGGAATCGCAGGTGGAGAATATTATACTTTTGTTGGCGTCGTTGGGAGGGTTTATGAATTTTCATTTTGTCAAGGTGGAGGTTCTTATGTAGATGATCCACAAATACAAATAATGACCAATGCTGGAGTTGTTGTTGCTAACGGGTACAATGACGACCATTGCGGATTAGGTTCAGAATTAATTTGGACTTGCACTGCTGCTGGAACTTATAGAGTTGGTTTTTTCGAGTATAACTGTCAAACAGACGGACAAGCATTAGGTACAGTTGCCTATTGCTATTTACCAACCCCAACAAGAGCAGATTGCCTTGGTGCCAGACCATTGTGCACTCAAAATAATACAGTAAATAGTCTGGAGTCTTCAGGCACTGGGAACTATTATGATTTATATAACTACACAGTGTTTTATCCAAATATGGATGCTGATGATAATAATTGCCCCGATTGTATAATACAAGGAGAACATTTTTCAAACTGGTACACTTTCTACGCTCAAACTAGTGGAACTGCTTCGTTTTTAATAAATCCACTCGCCGCTGGTCAGGATTTTGATTGGGCTATATGGGATATGACTGGTAGAAGTTGTAATGATTTAGTAAATGGTTCAGCTTGGAGTGGAGGTGGAGGGAATTCATTTTACAACCCTTTGTCGTGTAACTATTGTATGACGACAGGTAGCACTGGGCCAAATGGGGCTGATGCGGAAACTTGTGAGCCGAATAACAGTGGATCGTGTGATAATTATAATGCTGCACTAAATGTTACGGCTGGTAGGGAATATCTTGTATTTATTGATAATTATACTGCAAACACTACGGGTTATCAAATCAACTTTGGAGGCACAGCAAGCATTTACGACCAAACAGCTCCAATATTACAAAGTATAGTCTATCCACCAGTTTGTGGTTCTGATAATATAACTGTTCAATTTAGTGAAGCAGTATCTTGTACTAGTATGCAGAATTCATGTATTACTGTAAATGGACCTGGTGGCCCTTATAATGTTACTGACATTTGGAGTGCTACATGTGAGGCTGCTGTTGGAAACACATATTCATCTGGTACTTTTTATGATGATATTTGGACAATACAATTAAATCAATTTCTTAACGGGAATGGAGCCTACACAATAACACTTACTCCTGGTTGTGCTACAGATGTTTGTGGAAATGGTATGCCTGGAAGTCAAACCTCGGTATTAAACTTTAATATTACTGCTATTACTGCAACATTAAATCTCATTGCTCAAGCAGGTTGTCCTGGTCAGAGTCTTGGCCAGTTAAGCGTTACAGGAGTTGGAGGAGGTACTGCTCCGTATACAATAAGTTGGTCTGGACCATCAGGATATACATCAACAGCATGGTCAATTACAAATCTGGCAGCAGGAACTTATACTGCATCTGTTACTGATGCTATTGGACGGTGCTTCTGGATTGATGATGTTACTATTTACAATGCCCCAGCAATTAACCCGACAGCATCTTCGAACTCTCCAATTTGTGCTGGGTCAACATTAAATCTTTATGGAGGTAGTTCTACAGGAACAAGTTACTCTTGGTCTGGACCGGGTGGGTATACTGCACCTGGAGTTGAAGATCCAACTCGACCAGGAGCGACAACAGCCATGTCAGGAACATATACTGTAACAGTAACTGATGCTTATTCGTGTACAGCATCTGCATCAACCGTTGTAACAGTAAATGCTAATCCTACTGGTGCAACTTTTGCAACTCCAATAAATGTCGGAGCACTTGGTTGTTCGTATTCCAATACCCAAAACAATTGTGTGGGAAATTGCTTTACAAATGATGGTGGACAGGCAAGTGATGATATTTACTATGTATTTACCTTGGCAAATGCAGCAACCGTTAATATCTCACATTGTGGCTCTGGTTTTGATACTTATTTGAGATTACTTGATAGTGGTGGCACACAAATTTCATTCAATGATGATAATGGACCATTGTGCGCTGGATCTGCAGCATCAATTCAAATTGCTCTTGCCGCTGGAACTTATTATGTTGTATCAGAAGGATTTGGAGCGAGCTGCGGAAATATTAACACTCAAATTGGAATTCAACCTCCATCAAATGACAATTGTGCAAATGCGATTGCTATTGGTGCATTACCATATTCAAGTGGAGTAATGTCAACACAGTGTGCAACCACGGATAATCCAGGTGTAGGTTGTGGCGGAAATGGTTATAATGTTTGGTTTAGAGTAACTGGTACTGGCGATTTAATGCAGGCAAATACAGTAAATGCTACTACTGTTGGTTTCGATACTGAAATACAGGTGTTTTCTGGAGCTTGTGGTTCATTAGTTGAAGTTGCTTGTGACGATGATGCCGGTGGAAATATGCAATCCTTAACTCAGTGGTGTTCTGTAAGTGGTACAACATATTATATTTCGGTTGGATATTATTGGGCAGGTGCTCAAATATATGGTAATTACTGGTTAAATGTAATTAATTATCCTTTGTCAGCTCCAACTGCTGTTTCGGCGTCACCTAACCCAATATGTGTAGGATCTTCTACAACTTTGTCTGGCACCATCGGCACCAACGGAAACGGTATTTCATGGTATACTGGGAGTTGTGGAGGTACATTGGTAGGAACCGGAACTAGTTTGCTCGTCACACCGGGTTCTACTACTACGTATTATGCCAGAACAACTGGCCCATGCGGAAATGTTAGTGCAACTTGCACTCCAGTTACAGTAACTGTAAATCCTCTGCCTACAATTACTTGTCCTCCTCTTTATACTGTTCCAACATGTAATGGCGCAATTCCTGCTGGTGCAAATACTCCGGCTGCATTCATTGCGTTAGGTGGTGCTACAAATGCTACCTCAATATCGTATGTTGATGGAGCGCCTAGTTTAGTTGGCTGTACTGAAACAACTATCAGAACTTATACCGCAACTCTCGCTGGTTGTACTAGTACGTGTACCCAAACGTTAAGAAGAACAGTAGTTAGTTCCGCTCCTGTTGTCCCTGCGAACGGTAGTTCGACCGTGTCTTGTCCTGCATCAGCGGTTGCACCGGTTACTCCTGTAGTTGTTGATGCTTGTGGAACTAATGTTGCGGCAGTTCTTGTGAGTACCGTTAATGTTCCTAACCCTCTAATCTGTGAAGGAACGAGAACTTATAATTATACTTATACCGACTGTGCTGGAAATGTTCGGAACTGGTCTTATACATATACTGTTAATTATTCTGGTGGTTTAACTCCTCCAGCGAATGGTGCTTCAACAGTCTCATGTCCTGCAAATGCTGTAAATCCTGGTGCTCCAGCAAACATTACTGATGCTTGCGGTAGAACAGTAAGTGCTGTTTTGATTGGTTCGACTGATGCGCCAAATCCAGTAACCTGCGAAGGGACAAGAATATGGACTTATCGTTACACAGATTG
>Ga0209800_10002152_pt1 | contig 18061 bp, 13 predicted proteins | sample Higcelweek8metaG_FD_187174 | JGI IMG/M metagenome (GOLD analysis project Ga0209800, IMG submission 187174) | Freshwater pond sediment microbial communities from the University of Edinburgh, under environmental carbon perturbations - High... | ecosystem: Environmental > Aquatic > Freshwater >...
AACAGAAAGCTCTTCACCCAATACGTTGTTTTTAGTTTCAATAACCTGTTTAATCAGCGGATGGGCTACATTAACAACAACGGTGTAATTATCCGGTAGATTTCCGTAAAAACTCATTCCTCCCTGGATAGATCCCATATCTTTCATGCGCCGCATAAATTCGTTTTGGGTAATTACCATGGGTTGAGCAGTTTCACCAAGATCTTCAAATGTGACATAGAATCCGGTTTCACCCTTCGGTGTTACAGCACTAAAGAGTGGTTCCAATTCATCCTGCTCTTTTTGTGAAAGTTTTATTTTGTCAGTGTTGTCCTTATCAATCAATTTGTCAACAACATCTGAATCGACACGGGTAAAACGATTCTTCGGGTTTTCCTGTTCAAATTTGTTGATCAGCGGAGCTGTGAGTACACTTTCGAGCAGTAACACATCGTAGCCTTTGTCTTTTGCCGCACTGATGAATGAATACTGATCTTCCTTATTGTTTGAATAAAGGTGGATCAGGTTATCATCTTTGTCCTTTTGATTGTCTTTGATGATGTTTTCGTACTCTTCGATGGTGAAATATTTGCCATCGGTATTTTTATAAAGGAAGAATTTCTTCGCTTTCTCGACAAACTTATCGTTCGAAAGAATTCCGTATTCAATAAAAATCTTCAGATCGTCCCAGTTCTTTTCAAATTTCTCGCGATCGGTTTTAAAGATTTCTTCCAGGCGGTCTGCCACTTTTTTAGTGATGTGGTTCGAAATCTTTTTTACATTCTGATCGCTTTGCAGGTATGAACGCGAAACGTTTAGCGGAATATCAGGAGAATCGATAACGCCGTGAAGAAGTGTCAAAAAATCGGGCACGATTTCTTCCACATGATCGGTTACAAAAACCTGATTGCAATACAACTGGATTTTATTCTTTTGCACCTCTACCGAATTTTTCAGTTTTGGAAAGTATAAGATTCCTGTCAGTTTAAATGGATAATCAACATTGAGGTGAATATTAAACAATGGTTCCTCGATTCCCGGGTAGAGTTTGTGATAAAATGAGGTGTAATCTTCATCGGTTAAATCAGCCGGTTTTCTGGTCCATGCAGGATTGGTGTCGTTGATGATCAGGTCGTTGTCGGTATCGACATATTTGCCATCTTTCCACTCTTTTACTTTGCCATATTGAATGGGTACTGGCAGGAACTTGCAATATTTCTCCAATAATTCCTTTACACGATGTTCTTCAAGAAACTCCTTAGAATCTTCGTTGATGTACATGATAATATCGGTGCCAACCTCTGTACGTTCACCTTTTGTTAACGTGTATTCAGGACTGCCATCACAGCTCCATTTGATTGATTCAGAGCCCTCTTGGTGCGACAATGAAGCTATTTCTACTTTGTCGCTGACCATAAACGAGGAGTAGAAGCCCAATCCGAAATGGCCGATGATTGATGCGGCATCGTCTTTGTATTTATCGAGAAATTCGCCGGCACCCGAAAAAGCGATTTGGTTGATGTACTTCTTCACTTCATCAGCAGTCATGCCAATACCATTATCCGAAACAATAAGGGTTTTGGCTTCATTATCAATGCGTACCGATACTTTTAAATTCGAAACATCTCCTTTGAAATCGCCTTTCATCGCAAGTGTTTTCAACTTTTGAGAGGCATCAACAGCATTTGAAATGATCTCACGCAGAAATATTTCGTGGTCTGAATAAAGGAATTTTTTGATGATGGGAAATAAATTTTCACTGGTAACTCCAATTTTTCCTTTCGACATGATCGTATGTTTTTAAGTTATTATTACAATTTTTCGACAAGGCTTTTTTCAAAGGTTATGCCATTGATTTTTGGCTGTCGATTTGGCATTTTTGTTCCGATATGTCAGGATAGATCGCTATTTTTGATGTCAAAGTTTAACGAATGGCTGCAAATAACAGGATTAAATTAGTCGCGACCGATTTAGATGGCACCTTGTTGCGCGATGATAAATCGATTTCGGAAGAAGATTTGGCAAGTTTGAGGTATCTGTCCGATATAAAAGTTTTGCGGGTTGCTGCAACGGGCAGAAGCATGTACAAGGTTTTTGAGGTTTTGCCCGAAGATACTCCTTTTGATTATATCGTTTTTTCATCGGGCGGTGGTGTATATGATTGGGATAAGAACGAATTACTGGTGAGTGAACATTTTGAAACAGAGATAACACGTAAAATTTGCAGCTTTTTGATTCGGAAAAACCTCAACTTCTTTCTTTTTCGTCCAATTCCTGAAAACAATCAGTTTCAATATCACAGGGGAGCAGGAGAGTGTTCTGAATTTGACGGGTATTTGAAACGGCACGATGGAGATTTTTTAAAATTAGATGAAAATGAAATTCCGCTTCAGTCGGGCCAGTTTATGGTGATAATTCCAAATGATGAACTGTTATTTGAAGCGATCAAACTTGAATTAAATTCGGAATGTGAAGGTGCCAAGGTCATCAGGACAACCTCGCCGGTTGATCCCCGGTATATTTGGCTTGAGATTTTTCCCGAAACGGTATCAAAAGGTCATGGCTTGAAATGGTTGTGCGATTTTCTGGCAATACCTTATCAACAAACGACAGGGATCGGAAACGATTTTAACGATCTGGATATGTTCGAATTTGTGGCTTTGCCCTACTTAATGGGAAATTCTCCGTTAGCCTTAAAAAAAGTGTTCCCGTCGGTTTCTGAAACCAACAATCAAAACGGTTTTAGCAAAGTTTTGGGGTTGTTGGATTTTTAAACCTGTTCATCCAATAAGTATTTCTCTGCAATGGAAATCTGACCGGGTTTCCCCAAGTCGAGCCAAAAGTTGGAAATGTCTGGATACCCCATGATTTTATGGCTTTTGGCAAGTCGCAGGTAAAGGGGGACAATTGAAAATTTGCCTTGTTCAATGATCAAATTGAATATCGAAGGAGAAATAATTTGCATACCACTGAATGCCCAAGGCTTTGATTGACTGAAGCCGTCGTTTGAAATTTTTTCTTCACTGGTTTCCATGTTTTTCCAACCCGAAAGCGCCATATTTTCGTCGAACATGAAATAGCGGCTGGTTTCCCTCTTCCTGACAATCAGTGTTGCTAAAGAGTTGTGCAGGTCGTGATATTCAATCGCTTTTTTCAGATCGACGGATGAAATGACATCGACATTACATGCGACAAAAGGTTCATGACCGTCAAGGAAATTGCGCGCTTTCAACAGACCGCCGCCCGTATCGAGCAGTTCATCTCTTTCGTCTGAAATGTGAATGGTGATGCCAAAGTCTTCTTCATTGAGATAGTCGATTATTAAGTCAGCAAAATGGTGAACATTCACAACCACCTCCTCAATTCCCCATCGTTTTAGAAATTGAATTGAATGCCACAGCAACGGTTGACCATTGAGTTTAACCAATGCCTTTGGAACATGGTCAGTCAAAGGTTTTAACCGGGTTCCCAGTCCTGCTGCAAAGATGATGGCTTTCATTGATCCGTTTTGTTTTCAAAAAAACAGCTTCTTTTCAGGAAGCTGTTTTTTCATTTATTGAATGTGTATTTTTACTAGCTAGCCTCTGATCCTACCTGAAAGAAAGCAATTGTTTTCTTAAGCTTTTCTGAAAGAATAGAAAGGTCTTGCGATGAATTTGCCATATTTTCAGAACTGAAGGCATTTTGTTGCGCAATGTTGTTCAGCTGTTGTATGGCATTGTTTATCTGGTTTATACCAACCTCTTGTTCATTACTTGCAAGTTTAATGCCCTGAACCAACTGAGCTGTTTTCTCAATTTCGGGAACGATTTTTTTCAACTTAATTCCAGCCTGATCGGAGGCAATAACCGTTTTCCTTGAAACCTGATTGATGAGTTCCGCAGCTTGTTTACTACTGTCGGCCAATTTTTTTACCTCCGCAGCAACTACAGCAAACCCTCTGCCATGTTCTCCTGCACGTGCAGCTTCAACAGCGGCATTCAATGCAAGAATGTTGGTCTGGAAAGCTAAATCGCCAATAAACGATACCCTTTCGATAATGTCGTTTAGCGATTCACTTGCCAATTCAGTCGCTTTATTCCCTTCGCGAATTCCATCAGCAGCAGCCATTGCAATTTTTTCAGTCTCCTCGGCATTATCTGCATTTTGAAGGAAGTTGGCATGCAACTCTTCAATAGAGCTTGAAATTTCTTCCGTAGTAGCTGCCTGATCGGTAGCAGCTTCACTTAATTCCGATGCGTTTTTGTTCATCCGCTGACTCGCAAGCGCAATGTTCTGAATCCCCGAAGAAATTTCTTCTACAATGAATCTCAATTGGTTATTCATCCGGTTAAGGGCTGTCATCAATTCACCAATTTCATCTTTTCGTGAAACATCTCTTTGACGGTGAAGGATACCATTCGAAATATTCTGGGCAATTTTCAACCCCATTTTAATAGAACTTGTAATCGATCTGGATATAATAATTCCCAATGTGATCCCAATAATCAGAATGATAACCAAGATGAAATTGAGTGTAGTTCTTGACGTTGTAATAATGTTATTTGTTTTTTCAGTCATTTCAGTAATCTGGTCCAACCCAACATCTGAGAGTGCCATGATATCCACTTTCAGCAGGTTCTCCATTTCGTTCCTTTTCAATTCAAGTTCCCGTGCTTTTTTGTAGCCGGTGATAAGTTGTTCACCCGATGTAATGATCTGGCTGTTCCCCCCGGCATTTCGGGCACGGTCCAGATATTCTGCTGCCTTATCAAGTTCAATGGGTTTGCGTTTGGTGAGCGAAAGATTGATTTGATAACCGGCCAATAACAGATTATTACCAACACCTGATCCAGTCGATCCTGAATTTTGGAGTCGGGCTATTCCATCTTCTACATCATTCAATAGTTTCTGGTTCTTATTTTCTATCTCTTTATAGTTGTTAATCAAAGCACGATAATCTGCTAAAGATGTTTTTAGAATGACAAGTTTGTCTTTGGCAATGGTCGATTTTTTTGAATTATTGGCAATCTTAATCAGCGCTTCTAGCGAATTTGTATATTTGGTTAAATACTGGTCGGCCCGATCAAGGTAATAGGGATCCCTGATATAATCGTACGCCTGAAGAAAGAAAAGGACTTCTCTCCAATCTTTATCAATTCTGAATGATTCGTTGACTGATGGTAACGATTCATTGGCCAAGAAATTAGTTTCGTCCTGAATCTTACTCATACTTATTGTCGAAATTCCCCCAATTATTACAGCCAAAAAAATCAACATACCAAATCCCAATCCAATTTTGGTGCCGATTTTCAAGTCGTTCCATTTTGCAAACCCTAAGAAATTTAAGGATTTAAACCCATTTTCACTCATAACCTATTTTTTTGATGAATTTGTATACTATTATGTTTCCTCCAAGTTGAAAAAAAAGAATGAATAAATTAATTAAAAGTGTGGGTTATTTTAGATTTAAAACATGATAAAGATTGACCTAAATTATAAAAATATTGGAAAAAAATAATTTTTAATTCAGGAATTATCTATTTTCGACAAAACCTTTTTCGTGAACGACTGATTTGACCAAATTTTAAATGAAACGTTGAGCTCTTTTTATCTAATATTTTGTGGAAATGATGAAAAATAAAATTTTGATTGGGGTAAAGCAAATCGTGATTATTGCGTTGTTGGCTTTAATGGTTTCTTCATGTAAGAATATGGGGCAGGTTAAAATTGGATTATTAATTCCAGCCTCTGCTGGTTACCGTTGGCCTATTGATCAGAAGTATGTTGAAAAAGCAGCATCAGAAAAGGGTATTGAAGTTATTACACGTTCTGCTGAAAATGATGAAAATCTGCAGTTGAAGCAGGCTAAAGAGTTGCTTGAATTAGGTGTTGATGTATTGATTGTCGTAGCTGCAAATTCGAATACCGCTGCTGCCATTGTACGCGATGCCCATGAATATAACGTACCTGTTATTGGTTACGACCGGTTGATCAAAAATTCGGATCTCGATTATTTGGTTACTTTCGAGGGTGCAATGATCGGAAACTTAATGGTTGATTATGCTATCAAAAATAAACCTGAAGGAAATTATGTCATGTTGTGGGGTGATGCCGGCGATGTGAATGCAATTTTGATTAAAGACGCGCAGGAAGCCACACTAAAACCTTATATCGACAACGGGAAAATCAACATTGTTTACAAAACTTTTGTCGAAGATTGGTCCTCAGCTAATGCTTATCATATTATGCAAAATATTTTGGCTTTTAGTACCAAAAAAATCGACGCTGTGATAACCAGTTATGATGGTTTGGCTATGGGGGCTTTAAAAGCAATGGATGAAGTTGGTTATGGTGGTGATGTTATTCTTACCGGGCAAGATGCAGAACTTGAATCGGTTAAGGCCGTTCGTGATGGTAGAATGTCATTAACTGTTTACAAGTCAATAAGTACAATTGCTAAAGCATCTGTTGAATTGGCAGCCAAACTGGCCAAAAATGAAAAGGTTGCAAATATTAATTCTACCATTAATAATGGACGAAAAGATGTTCCTGTTCTCTATTTGAAGCCTGTTGCTGTTACACAAAGCAATATCAGGGAAACGGTTATTGCCGATAAATACTATACCGAACAACAAGTTTTCGGAGATAAATAAGATAACATATTTTAATTTTATTCAGGATGAATCTTAAATGATTCATCCTTTTTTATTTCTATGCTGGTTTAAGTTTTAGAAATTACTCAATCGGTTTATCTTTGCCAATAGTTAATAAATAAAGACATGCAGGAAAAAATTCTAATTCTTGATTTTGGTTCACAATATACCCAGCTTATCGGGCGCAGGGTACGCGAATTAAATGTGTACTGTGAGATACACCCGTATAATCATGTCCCTGAGTTGGATGACAGTATCAAAGGGATAATCCTCTCGGGGAGTCCATATTCTGTTCGCGATGAGAATGGTCCACGTATTGACCTTTCCCCGATAAAGGGTAATTTTCCTTTGCTGGGTGTATGCTACGGTGCTCAATACCTTGCTCATTTTTTTGGAGGCGAAGTTGCTGCATCAAACTCACGCGAATATGGACGGGCCAATCTGAAATACATCGATCATGAAAACGAACTTTTTAAAGCAATTTCAAACGATACACAGGTTTGGATGTCGCATGGCGATACAATAAAAAGTATACCTGATAATTACAATGTAATTGCCAGCACCGACGATGTTCAATATGCTGCATTTAAAATTGAGGGTGAAGAAAGCTATGCCATTCAATTCCATCCCGAAGTTTATCATACAACCGATGGAGCACAACTTCTTTACAACTTTGTGGTAAATATTTGTGGGTGTAAACAATCGTGGACACCTGCCTCTTTTATTGAAACGACCATTAAGGAATTAAAAGATAAAATTGGAAACGACAGGGTTGTATTAGGCTTGTCGGGTGGAGTCGACTCTTCGGTTGCTGCCGTACTGCTTCACCATGCCATTGGTAAAAACCTCACCTGCATTTTTGTCGACAACGGTTTACTTCGCAAAGACGAGTTCGAAGGTGTACTTGAACAATACATGGGAATGGGGCTGAACGTGGTTGGTGTCGATGCCAAACAAAAATTCTGGGACGATCTGAAAGGCATTACCGATCCTGAAAGAAAGAGAAAAATTATTGGCCGCGATTTTATTGAAGTTTTCGATTCTGAAGCTCATAAAATTCAGGAGGTGAAATGGCTGGCACAGGGAACCATTTACCCCGATGTCATTGAATCGGTATCGGTCAACGGCCCTTCTGCGACTATAAAATCGCATCACAACGTTGGCGGATTACCCGCTGAGATGAAACTGAAAGTTGTAGAACCTCTGAAATCACTTTTTAAAGATGAAGTGCGCCGGGTAGGACGGGAACTTGGAATCAGTCCAAAGTTAATCGGACGTCAACCGTTTCCGGGACCAGGTCTTGGTATCCGTATATTGAGCGACGTAACCCCTGAGAAAGTCAGGATTCTTCAAGAAGCGGATGCAATATTCATCGATGCCCTGCATGAATGGGATTTGTACGATAAGGTATGGCAAGCCGGCGTTATGTTATTGCCCGTTCAATCGGTAGGTGTCATGGGCGATGAACGTACCTACGAAAACGTTGTTGCGCTTAGGGCGGTAGCTTCAACCGACGGAATGACCGCCGATTGGGTGCATCTGCCGTATGAATTTCTGGCAAAAGTTTCGAACGAGATCATTAACAAAGTACGTGGAATAAACCGTGTTGTTTACGATATCAGTTCAAAACCACCGGCAACTATTGAGTGGGAATAAGTCCCTTTAAGATAAAAAAAGGGAAAAATGGAATGTTGGAAAAAATGGAACTCTAACATTCCATTTTTTATGAATGAAAAATTCGGAATTGCTTGTATATTCTGTGTCGTCTTCAAAATTATTCATTATCCATTGGAGTTTTTTCTTTTCGAATTGTCATGAGATGTAACTAACTGATTTTACAATGAACCGTTTTTGTGTTTTCCTGATCATTCTCTCCAGTATTGGACTTTCGGCGATGGCAGAATTGAAAATCAATTTTGTATTATACGACGGGCTGAACGAATCGGTGACCGATCCGATTGAAGTGAAAATATTGGATAATGTCGATCGGATTTGCAGCGATATGGGGGTCCAGCAACCTTCAAGCTATACCATTCGTATTTGGGGAAACAACACAACTTATTTGGCTTATCAGAAAAGCCTGTGGGGTACAAGTTTCCCCGGTTCAACCGGTTATATCATGGGGGCCAATGAAATGGGATTACTGAATGTTTCAGGTCTGATTGAGAATGCAGAGCACGAATTTGCCCATTCGATGAGCCTGATTTTAAACAATACTTTTAGTAACAATCCCCGTTGGTTCTGGGAGACAGTAGCCATTTATGAATCGGGCGAGTTCAGAGATCCAACAGCAATCAGTTATTTGAAAAATAACGATTTTCCGACTATTGCCGAGTTGGATGCCGGATTTAACACCGGTTCACGTCAAATTTACGAGGTCGGTTACCTGATTGGAGAATTCATCACTGAAGAGTGGGGTAGCAGTAAACTGGTTGACTTGATTAAGAAGAATGGTAATACCCAAGCGGTGTTAGGTTTGTCATCGGTTCAGTTTGGTGATCAATGGGCTGAATTTGTCAAAGAAAAGTATTTTAAAACATCGAAGATTCAAACGTCTAATCTCACTGCGTTTAAAATTCACCCAAATCCTGCCGATGATTATATATCGATTGAAAATACAGATTCTAATGATGTAACGGTCTTATTTTACGATGTAATGGGCAGAATGGTTTTCAAGACAAATGCTATAAATAGGACAATTGATATTTCGCGATTACAAAAAGGAATATATTCAATATACATTTCTGAAAATGAAAACATTTCAACTTATAGGATGCTAAAAAGATAGGCCCTCAAAAACAAACAAAACCATCTTCCGTTCAAACAGAACAGTGAAAGTTTCGCGCAAGAGCCTCTTAATCCAAAACAAAACATTGAGAACTTCGTTCAAGAGGCTTTTAAACCAAAACAATGGTCATCGAATTCCGTTCAAAACCTTCTTATTTTCATTCAAAGGTCATCGAGACTCATTCAAAGGTCTCTTGTTGTCGACCAAGCAAGGAAAAAGTTCAAACAATGGCCTCTTCTTGTCGACCAAAGAGCGAAAAAGTTCAAACAAAGACCTCTTGTTGTCGACCAACTGAAGCTTAAGTTCGAACAAAGAAGGGAGAGAACGGTTCAAAGAGGGATTAATTTCAATCAAAGAGAGGAATTTTTTTTTCGATCATTAAATATTTCAAATCAGAAACCTCTAAAACCCGCTCGGGACATGGAAAGTGTGACTATGATACCTATAATAAGACCTAACCATCCGAATATTTTCAATCAAATATCGATCAAACAAAGTAATCAGATCGAATAAAAGAATTTATATTCTCTGTGCAACTCGTTGTCTACTCCGTGTAACTCAGTGAAATTAAAAAAATGGTTACACAGAGTTTTATTTACAACAAAACATAGTTTCTACCTCCTTGATTATGACCAAAACAATGATTAGCTTTGGTTTGGCATATCAAAATGAAAAAGCTCTGTCTTATATTTCTTCTGCTTTTTACAGCAAGTCTGTTAACCATTGTTCATGCTCATAGCATTGATAGTTTGGGTTGGAAAGGAACACCAATCATCCCGGTTGCCGATTTTGTCAATACTGCCAACTGGCACGCCAATTCAAGTGTTGGTGATACATGTTCCCTTTCAAGAGATTCCACTGATGACCGTTCAATTGTTCTATACTGGAAGTTTGGCACAGCTTCAGGACACAAGTATGCCCAAATCTATTATGTTTTCGATGAACCGGTTTCTCTGTCAGATCTCGACATTGTTGGGATTGATATCAAAGGACAACCCATTAATGATGATTGCGGAAATTTTGATGTTCAACTGAAATTCGAAAACATTAAGTCAACATCAAACGCCACCTGCAAATTTACAAACATGGCAAGGTTGGATCGTTGGTGTGAAAACATTTCGAAAATTAAGAGTCAGTTTAATGTCCAATCGTTTCAATGGGATCAGGTGAAAGTTGTGTCGATTGAAGTTTTTACGGATCAGGTTTTTACAATTCCAATTGAAGGTGAAGTGCGCTTCAGAAATTTAGCTTATGCTTCTGTTTCTGGTTGGGAGAGGGCTACTGAATTTGAAGCGCTGGATAATTCAACCTTAGAATTAGATCTTATTCAGAAAGTGGTTTTGGACACAATATGTGACAGGCAAACCGAAAATGGATTACTTACTACCTGGCGTGAAGATGGTTCATCGTGGTTGTATGGTCAGGGGTTGGCTTTAAAAATACTATCGCAAAACGGAAGCTGGAATACTGGTTCGCATGATTCGTTAAAGTATGGAATTGCCGCGACCAAACTTGCAACCTTTCTTGTTAATAACCAGGACCCGATGGGGTTTTGGCCCCGTGCATGGCGTGCAAAATCAGGAAATGTGATTGTGAACATTGAAGATGATGGCAGCATTTGGTTTGGCGATTTTCCATGGGTTATTATTGGACTTCAAAATTACTTTTACAAATCGGGCGATTCTACCGTATTGACTTCAATCGATAAAGCCACCCACTTTTTGACCGATAGTTTGATTGACCCAAATGGAAAGTTATATACGATCAGGAAACAGGGGCAAAATTTCAGAAAGGTTCCGGTGACTAGCTTAGAAGCTTACACCGCAATAATTTTAAGTTTGTTGGAAATAGGTGAGAAGGATAAAGCTGTTGCACTTGCCACTTATATCGATTCACTTACTTGGGATGATCAATTAAGATATTGGAAAGAAGGTATTTATAGTTCACGGGTCGTACTGTTTGGTAACACATGGTTTTCCGATTTGATCAGAAACAATCCCTGCATTGCAGAAGTGGTTGATCCGACATTTCAAAAATCGAAAGATGCGCTTACGCTTGCAGGTAAGGTGTTGTACACCAAAGGATCTGGTAGTCCAATTGGATTCGACGGAATAGGACCTGTGGCAACATGGCTCGAAGGTTCTTTTTCTTATATATGTGCGGGTGGTCCCGGAAGCCAGATCGTTTTCGACAGCATCATTCAATACATCGAACCCGGTTATGGCGTAATGCATTACAACGATGATGTTTCTTGCAACATCGGGGATATTTGGGCTGTAAAGTGGCTTAGCCTTGACGGGATTTCTTGGCTCTATTATGCCGCTTCTAAAAGTTCACCGTTTCATATAGCTGATTCGTTGATTGTTTATCCGAGCGATGTAGTTCGTAATTCTAATAATTCCTTTTCCTTTTATCCAAATCCAACCGGTAACTTGTTGACAATAGAAGTGCCTCTCTTTGAAAGGGAAAACGTAATTTCTGTTTTCAATATCAGCGGACAAGAACTTATCTGCAAAGAAATCAAAGAGAATAAAACGGAGTTTGATGTGACCAATTTTACTGCTGGTATTTATTTTGTGAAAGTTGTCAACAAAAACTCAACCGTTGTCCAGAAGATCGTTAAGAGATAAATCAAGGCAGGATTCCTTTTTGTGAATAATTTGTCAAAACTGCTTAGCTCCCTGATTCTTTAAGAATGGTTTTTCTGCTAATTTTAACTGAAATTTGAAAATGGTTCATTATTAATCACAGATAACCTTTTAGTTTATGGATATCGCTACAGCCGGCAATAAAATCAAGGAGCTTCGAAACGAACTCGATCATCATAATCACCTCTATTATGTGAAGGCGCAACCCGTAATTTCTGACTTCGATTTCGATGTGTTGATGAAAGAACTGGAAGAGCTTGAAAAGCAATTTCCGCAATTTGATGATCCATATTCTCCTTCAAAAAGGGTTGGAAACGACATTACTTCCGAGTTTCAGCAGGTGGCTCACAACTATTCGATGCTTTCGTTGGGCAATACTTACAACGAAGGTGAATTGCGCGATTTCGACAATCGCATCAGGAAGGAGACCAACCTGGAACCTGAATATGTTTGCGAACTGAAGTTCGATGGTGTTTCTATTAGCCTCACTTATGAAGAGGGAGTGTTAAAATATGCTGTGACCCGCGGTGATGGCGAGCGTGGAGACGATGTAACGAATAATGTTAAAACCATTCGCAGCATTCCGCTCAAATTAAAAGGAGATGGCTGGCCTGCCGAATTTGAAATTCGAGGCGAAATTGTGATGCCATTTGCGGCGTTTGAAAAACTGAATAACGAACGATTGGAAAATGGCGAAGAGCCTATGGCAAATCCGCGCAATACCACTTCGGGTACCATCAAGATGCAGGATTCCTCTGTTGTGGCAAAACGGGGACTCGATGCCTATTTTTATTTTGTGCCGGGAGAAATCAGACTTTCGGAGAGCCATACAAAAAATTTAGAGAAGGCCGCATCGTGGGGTTTCAAAATTTCGGAACACACCCGTACCTGTAAAAACATGGATGAGGTTTTGGAATTCATCCACCACTGGGACAAAGCCCGGCATAATCTTCCGGTTGCTACCGATGGAGTAGTGATAAAAGTAAATTCCATTGCCATTCAAAACGACCTGGGAACAACGGCTAAAAGCCCCCGTTGGGCTGTTGCCTATAAATTTAAAGCCGAACAAGCAGAGACAAAGCTACTATCTGTTTCGTATCAGGTTGGAAGGACTGGCGCAGTAACTCCGGTGGCGAATCTCGAACCGGTACAATTGGCCGGAACTACTGTAAAACGTGCTTCACTTCACAATGCCGACATCATTGCCGGATTGGATTTGCACATCAACGACCTGGTGAAGGTGGAAAAGGGCGGCGAAATCATTCCCAAAATTGTGGGCGTAAATGAAGCGGAACGCCACCCGATGAACCAGCGGGTAGAATTCATCAAAACTTGCCCGGAATGTGGAACTGAATTGATTAAGGATGAAGGTGAGGCAAAGCATTTTTGTCCAAACGAAACCGGTTGCCCGCCACAAATCAAAGGGAAGATCATCCACTTCATCAGCCGTAAAGCCATGAATATTGATGGGATGGGGGAGGAGACAGTTGAATTGTTCTATTCAAAAGGAATGATTGCCAACGTTGCCGATTTGTTCCTATTGAAAGTTGAAGATATTGCCGCATTGGAACGGTTGGGCGATAAATCGGCACAGCGCATCGTCGATGGATTGGAAGCGTCGAAATCGGTTCCGTTCGAGCGGGTACTGTTTGCTTTGGGTATTCGGTTCATTGGCGAAACAGTCGCAAAAATATTGGCAAAAGCGTTTAAAAATATTGATGCATTAATGGTCGCATCGCTCGAGCAACTTACCGGGACCAATGAAATTGGCGAACGCATCGCCCAAAGCCTGATCGATTGGTTTGCTGTGCCACTTAACCGTGAATTGGTCGAACGCTTACGGGCAAGTGGACTTCAATTTGAACTTTCAGAAGAACAGATGGCAGGAACCACTGATAGGTTGGCTGGGTTATCGATCATCATTTCAGGAACTTTTGAAAAGCATTCGCGAGAGGAACTTAAAAACATGATCGAGCAACATGGAGGCAAAAACGTAGGGTCTATATCGAAAAATACAAGCTACCTGTTGGCTGGCGAAAACATCGGCCCAAGTAAGTTGGAAAAAGTTCAAAAGCTTGGAATACCAATCATTTCAGAAGATGACTTTTTAGCGATGATCGGATAAGGGTAACATGTTTTGAAATTCAGTAAATTTGCTAAAAATCATGATATGAAAGCAGTTGAATTGAAGCAGAAAATTGTTGAACAAGTTGATTTATTGGATGAAGACCAACTTGAAGCTGTTTTTGAAATCATTCGAAGTTTCATGACCGATACCGAGACAGGAGGTGAAATTATTGAATTGTCAGAAGAGCAGAAACAATCGGTCAAAATGGGTCAGGATGATATATTGGCCGGAAGGTATTTATCACAAGAAGAGTTGGATAAACAATAAAAATATGCTTAAAGTTGATGAGATTAAAAATGACATTATCGGGAAGATCCTTTCGATAAGCAATGAAGATTTTTTGGAAGCACTGGATAAGTTGATTGATTCTTCTAATCAAGTCGGGAAGGTTAACATAACGACAGAACAGAGAATCTATCTTGAGATGAGCGAAGAAGATATTTTAGCGGGTCGCATTGTTTCTGAACAAGAGATGAAAGAATACGATAAAAAATGGCAAGGCGAGAAATAAACTGGATCCGTATTGTCCTTCTCCTAAATAACTTAACTCAATACTTTAGCGATCATATCAAACCTGTATAGACGAATTATAAGCAATTTTTACTGATCTGTTTTTGTTTATCGATGAATTGATAAAAGATTATGAAGAACCGGTGAGTCCTTCGTTAGAAGAAATTGAAAAGCTTAAAGAGACCATCATCAATAATCCGGCTAATAATTATCATCATTTACAAAAGCATTTTTACCTTATCGAACGGGTTGCCGGGGAGTTCCTCTTTTCATACAATGTTGATAAGTATCTTGGTTTGACAGGTGATTTCGACCAGCTGGGGTTTCATTCATATATTGGTGATGGTGTTTCGGGGTGGCATTATCTGAAAGAATATCTGACCTGGGGAAAAGTTGCCTATCTATTTTTCCGTGAAATCACGAAGGTTGATGATATTACTCGTTTTTCCTTCAAAACCAGGATCCCGATGCGTTTTAGCGATGGACGGATCTATTGGGTATTGCAGGAAAGTTGGCCGCTTGAACTGGATAAAAACAACAACGTGATTTCGCACATTAATAATTATACAATCAGTGAGTTATATAAAGAGAAAACACCAATCGAAATAAACGCTGAATTTTATAAGGATGGCCGCTATTGTGAAGAATGGAACAGCCTCTATACCGAAAACCGATACGCTGTAAAACCTTTTGTGCTTTCTCCCGTTCAAAAAGATATTTTGAATTTCTTTTATAATACCCCGAATGCGACTACTGCTATTTGTGCTGAGGGTTTAAAATATCCTTTAAATACCGTTAAAAAATATATTTCCGATTGCCAACGAAAACGAGGTGTTATTGATATGGCAAAAGCTTCTTTTCCACAAATACCCATAAAAACGTTGAAGGATGTAATCATTTTTCTCGAAAAGATCGGTTGGTTTAAAAACAATCAGAATGGGTATAAAAATGGCCTCCAACGGGTATAATGACTGCTCCTTATCATCTCCTTCAGTTTTGCTTTGATACATTTGTCAAGAAATTCTACGTCGATCGATTTAGAATTTGAATGAATACCGAATCCCAAGAAATTGTTTTTTCCCTAAGATTGTTTAAGTAATCATGATCCGGGCTTAACTTTCAAAATTATTGTTGGATCATTTTTTCTCTCCCCAGAGAATCTCATTGAACCACTACCCCGATGGAATAATTAGACATTTTCAATAAAAATGAAATATTCCATCGGAGTAAGTGTCGTTAAGTGATCTCTTATATCTGCGATTGTTGTATTTTAGTTTTAAATTCGAATGCTTTAAAGCAACCATAAAAGTTTAGTGAAATGAAAAAAATAGCAATAGCTCTCATCCTCTTATCTTTAGCAAGTACAACAATTGCCCAGTATACGCGAGGTACAGTAAAAGAAAGCCTCACAATAGACAGCAAGATATTGGGCAAACAGGTGAAATACACCATCTACCTGCCTTATGATTATGAAACTTCGAACCGTTACTATCCGGTAGTATACTTGCTTCATGGGTTGGGTGATAACGACATGGGCTGGATTCAGTTTGGCGAGGCGAACCTGATTGCCGACGAGTGTATTGCTACCCGTGAAATTCCTCCGATGATTATTGTAACGCCCGATGGAGGGACTTCATTCTACATCAATAATTTCGACAATTCGTTGCGGTACGAAGATTTCTTCATTCAGGAATTTATGCCTTACATTGAAAAAACCTATCGCATACGTGCTGAAAAACGTTTCCGAGGAATTGCCGGTCTTTCAATGGGCGGTTTTGGCACGCTTAATTTTGCCCTGAAATACCCCGAGAAATTTTCTGCCTGTGTGGCTTTTAGCCCGGCTTTGTTTTCTGAAGAAGCTATTATGGCTACCGATGAAGCAGGGTGGGGCAGGATTTTTAAAAATTTGTATGGCCCTTATCTGGAGGGAGATGCCCGGCTTACAGAACATTACCGGAAAAACAACTCCTTTGATATAATCAAAACCAAAGGAAAAGATGCTTATCGCGACCTGCGTATTTATATCGACTGTGGCGACGATGATTTCCTGACCGACGACAATTGCCGTTTTCACATACATCTTAATCAATTGGGCATTAAGCATGAATTCCGTATGCGCGATGGAATTCATAACTGGCCATACTGGCGCAGCGGGTTGCCGGTTGGATTAAGGTTTATTGGTGAAAGCTTCCATCAATTTTAGGGTAAAATTATCTTCATTCGTAATATATTTGGATCGGAATTTTTCTGGGGCAAAGGAAATATGTTATTGAAATGATAAAACAACCATCTATTCTTCTATTGATCATCTTTGGTCTGATTTTGACATTGTCGCAACCTTTGCCGGCACAGGTTCAAAAAGATGGGTTGCCCGAAAGTTTCAGTCTTACAGAGAAGAGTGCTGCAATTATTCCTGTGTCAAGCCTCGATTCGATTTACCCTTCAAAAATGATTTTGGAGGATGTGAAATTGGGTATCTCCAACCGTTGTGGTATTGTTCAACCGATTGATATTGATATAAAAAAAGCAGGTATTCAAAATAAAATTAAAAACGAAGGAACCATTTGGCGTTATCAGCTCAACTCCCCCGATGCTTATTCAATGGGGATAAACTTCAAAACTTTTCATCTGCCTGCTGATGCCAGCCTGTTTATTTATAATCTGGATGAATCAAAAATTGCCGGAGCTTTTACAAATATCAATAATAAGGAAAACAGTCAATTAACACTTGCTGATTTTGCTGGAAATGTTGCAATTATTGAATATTTCGAACCTGATTCAGCCGAATTTCAGGGCGATGTGGTTATCGGATCGGTTTCACTTGCTTATAGGGATCTTGCAAAGGTAACTCAGGTTCGGATTGGAGTTAACTGTTCTTTAGGCGATGAGTGGCAGGTTGAGAAACACGGAATATGTTTGATGAGCTTTAATGATGGCTTTTATTCCTATTACTGTTCCGGATCATTGGTGAATAATGTAAGGGAGGACGGTACACCTTACTTTCTGACTGCGAACCATTGCATCAGCACAAATACAGAGGCCCGTACTTTGGTAACATATTTCAACTACGAGAATACGACTTGCTCTTCAAATGACGCATCACTTGGACAATCTTTGTCAGGCGCATCGTTGAAAGCATCGTACAGTGCTTCCGACTTTTCGTTGCTTTTATTGAGCGAATACCCGCCCGCTAATTACAAGGCATATTTTGCCGGTTGGGATGCAACCGGCATAAATCCTGAATCGGGAGTGTGCATTCATCACCCGGAAGGAACCCCCAAATGCATCTCTTTCGATAACGATAAAGTTTATGACAACGATATCCGGATATCGTGGGATGATCGTTCAATCTCTGAAAAGTATTCGCATTGGG
>Ga0209800_10002153_pt1 | contig 18055 bp, 13 predicted proteins | sample Higcelweek8metaG_FD_187174 | JGI IMG/M metagenome (GOLD analysis project Ga0209800, IMG submission 187174) | Freshwater pond sediment microbial communities from the University of Edinburgh, under environmental carbon perturbations - High... | ecosystem: Environmental > Aquatic > Freshwater >...
TGAACCGGCTCTCCAACAGCCTTGGCGCAGAACTCAAGCAGATCGAGTATGACTGGAGTGGATGGCAGCTCTGAAGAAATATAAGGGGATTTAAGGTTTGGCACTTCAGCGGCCAAGACCGCGAAGAACGCTTGTTCATCGCAACCACACGGAGCATTCCCATCGAGACACTGTTCAGGGAAGCGCAATCCAAACGAACCATCCCCTAGGCGAACCCTTATCAAGCTGCACAGGGCTGCCCACTGCGGCTCGTTGATAATGTCCATGGCGGGCTCACGCACTCCGAACTCGCGCTCTGTGCAATATGCAGCTGTAACTATAGGATCATCTTCCAGCATTGGTTCTTCCCTGCGCAATCAGGAGATTATTGCCATCGAGTTTATGGCTGACGAAACAACAAATACGACAACAAATATAATACCAAATCCCAGGTCCTTTTCATAGCCTTCCCAAAGAACGCGGTCGCCGGCACAAGTCGGGCCGTCTCTATAGAAATATACTACCTACGATTATGTGATTATGGAAGCGTTGTAGTCCCTTTCGATCAAAATCCTTTTCTCGCCGAGAAGCAAACACACGAGGCGATAACCGATCTTTTCCAGACTCGAGAGTGTCCCTACCCCGCTGAGTCCACCATCCGTACGTTTGGGCTCTGGCTGGCCTGGTTTTCCTCATTCATGGCTCTTCAGTATTCCTCTGGAGCCAAGCCGCCAAGCGAGCTGTGTGGACGAGCTGTGTTGTAGACCTGCCGTCATGCTTCAATGATGTCCCAGGCCTCGCCCAGAGACCGGAACGCATGGGCGTTCAGGCATTCATCGCGGAACTTATCGTTGAAGCTCTCCAAGTGCCCGTTCTCCATCGGCCTGCCGGGCCCCGGATGAACATCAACTGCACCCCGGCGCTAGTCGCCCACTGATCCAGGGATTTGCCCGTGAACTCTGGACCGTTGTCGCTACGCAAATGCTTCGGGTATATGCCGCGTAAGCACAATTGCTCCAGCACCCGCACCACCCCATCGCCCGGGATGGACGAGTACGCTTCAAGCCGTAGGCAGCGGCGGTCCCACAGTTCGATAATAATCAGCACCTTCATTCTGAGGCCAATTCACCAGGGTGTCGCTCACGAAGTCCATGCCCCACTACTCGTTGGGGCCTATGGGTGCGGGCTGTACCACCCGCAGGTGGCTCTGGCGCTGCGTTTTGGTCGCAGGCGCATCGAGCGCCTCTTTCGGGAATAGGCTCTCGATGCGCTTGTGATTCACCCCAAAGCCCTCGCGGCGCAGCAACGGATAGAGCCGTGGACACCAAAACCTCCTGCGCGCCTCGACCAACTCCCGCAGACGCCTGCGCAGAGCTACATCACGGTCTGGCGAAATGCGCCAAACGTTCTGCGGTTGAGGTCAACAAACTTATAAACCCGCAGCTCGGAGTAGCCATACGCTTCGATGATCTGGCAGAAGGCCTGGCGGCGAGAGGCGGGCACGGTCATTTTGGGTCTAGCAACATTTTGAGCACTACGAGGTCAAGCGCTTAGACGGCCAGCAAGTCTTCAAAAGCCGGTTCTTCTCCTTAAGCTGCAGCCGACCGCCGAGTCTCGAACACCTGAAGCCCACGAGCTTGCTGAGCCCCTTGTAGAATGTCATGTCCATGATGCCAACCGTGTGATGATCGATTCTCCTTCGCCGGAGTCACAAACTTGTTGCTTGGATGCTGAGCGTGAGGGCTCACCCACGTTCACACCGGATAGCGAGACGCGAAGAATTGCAACACTCAACATATGAACGAATAGCGTATCTGCAACCAACGGAAGGTTAAACCTAGACAAAGCGGCTCCACCTGATGTAGGAAAAAAATGTCATGAAAAAATCTTGGAATGAGCTGCTCCCATTCGCCGCAGTCTAATCATAACAAGATACATGCTGTCCTTACAGCAGCTTAGCGAACAACCCAGCAAAGGCCTCAGATGAAATTGCCCACACCAGATCAATGCCAGATGCACTCTTACCAGGACTTCCCAAGCGGAATGCCGATAGAAGAAACATGGCACAACGTTGTCGGTGATGTTAAAGATGAATACCTTTCAGAAAATCAGCGGTACCCTTGGATAATCGGATTTTCTGGTGGAAAAGACAGCACCGTCGTCACACAAGCGGTATTCGAAGCGCTTCTAGACATCCCTCCGTATAAGCGCACTCGTCCTATTCACATTGTGTCGAATGATACACTCGTAGAGAGCCCGCTAGTTATTAACCATCTCGACAAAGTTACACAACGGATTCAAGAAGCTTCAAATAATCTTGGCTTGCCAATTAAAGTTATTAGAACTCGTCCTTCTATCGAACAGACATTCTGGGTGTTGTTAATCGGCAAAGGATACCCTAGTCCGATACATGCGATGCGCTGGTGTACTGACAGACTCAAGATCTTGCCGACTAGCCACTATATTAAAAGCAGAGTATCTGAATCTGGAGCAGCAATCATCTTACTAGGTGTACGAAGGGATGAAAGTACGTCTCGCTCACGTTCAATAGACAAGTATAGAAACATACGTGGAGAAAGGCTTACACGACACGAAAAGCTCCAAGGAGCGTTCATCTACCGGCCCATCGTCGACCTAACCGTTAGCGATATATGGGATATACTTCTTTGCTTGCCTGCCCCGTGGGGAGGCCAACACGATGAGCTCGTACAGTTATACAAAGATGCAGAAGGTGGGGAATGTCCTGTTGTCCTGAGTGGAGACGAAGCACCAGGCTGTGGGACATCGAACAGCCGATTTGGGTGTTGGACTTGCACTGTTGTGGAAAAGGATAAAAGCCTTCAGGGCTTCATTGACACAGGAAAGCATCAGTATAAGCCGCTAGTTGAGTTCAGGGATTGGTTACGCGAAATTAGAAATCTCTCAGACATGCGCCAAGCTGTACGCAGAAATGGCAAACTTACTTTTGCATCTTCTGGAAAACATATACCTGGACCTTTTACAATCCAAGCCAGGAAGACGATCCTGGAACGCCTGCTATATACTCAAAAAGCGTTTGGCGGCCCGCTTATTTCGGATGCCGAGTTAGATTTAATCTACCAGCATTGGGCAACTGAGCTCCAGCAATCTAAGGGGTTAGCGGATGAATGAATGTCTCACAGAAGAGTTATATCTCAGCGATTTGCCTCTTTGGGCCGATGATGTTGCGAGGTCGATATTAGAAGCAAAATGCCAAGAGTTCAACATCCCTTTCGACGTTATCACTGAGCTTGTCCGCCTTCAGCGCGAACGACAACACCAAGAAAGGGCCGCAGGTATTTACCTTCGCTTTGAAGAAATACTAGGAAGAATCGACTAGTATACTTGGAGGAACGATGTGGATTTCAAAAATTGAGTTGGTATGTTTTAAGTCGTACCAACATCAGACGTTTATATTTCCTGAACCAACGAGTGAGAAGAACATCGTGTTAATTGGTGGGATGAATGGGTACGGCAAAACATCCATCCTAGAAGCCCTATACCTATGCCTATACGGCAAAGATTCCATGTCTCACCTAGCGCGCGCCGGCCTCAAGACTGATGACTCGCGAGGGTATCCAACTTTTCTTGAACGTGCCTTCAATGGTGAAGCTTTGCGTGATGGTCGCGATACGATGATGGTGAAAGTCATCATAAACAAGACCAAGAACATTGCTATCGATATAACGCACAAATGGTACTTCCGCGCAAACGGCACCTGGACTGCTGACGAAGAAGCGACCGTACGCAATTTAAGGCGCGGCATTCCTGACACGCCGAAATCTGACGGGAAAAACAACTTTCACCTCTGTGATATGCTTGATGACTTCTTTGTCCCTGCACACATTGCACCCTTCTTCTTCTTTGACGGTGAGGAAGTTAAAAAGTTGGCAGACCAAAACCGCGTAGAGCAGGTTAAACAGGGCCTTGAAGGACTACTTGGAGTTGTCCTATTGAGAACGCTGGCAGATAGACTACGCAGTTTTGAAACTGGAAAAAGGTCAGAAGTTGCCTCAGTTGACGAAAAGAAGCTATCTGAACTTCACACTTCGCTTACGGCAAATGAGCATCAGTTGAGATTATCGCGTGAAGGCTTGGATAGTACACTCACCGAACAACGGCAAAAACGATTAATTCGACAGTCTTTGATTGAGCGCATAACTTCAGCGGGTGGCGGAGGTGGTGATATTGCCACGGTAAAAGAGCTTGTTGAAGAGCGAGAGCAATTGCGCAACAAAATGAGAGAATGTCAAAAGCACTTGGAAGAGATATTAGCTGGACGGTTACCATTCCACCTCGTGCCGAAACAAATCCTGGAACGTTATAAGGCTCAGGTCCAAAGTGAAGCACGACATTTTGCATGGGAAGCTGACAAGAAATCTTTGCAACCAAGAAAAAATGAGTTTGAAAACGCCTTCTTAGAGCAAGGAGAACCGCTTTTTAGTCCAGATTTGACGAATGGTCAGATCGCGACAGTTAAGCTACGAATTGATAAAGCCTGGGCAAGCTTATTTTACCCACCGCCAGATGATTGTGCTAAGGATATCATCCACGGGTACCTTCATGATCAGCTTCGCCGTCAGGCATTAGCATTCTTCGATACTATTCCACTCGGCAGAGACGAAATTGATGCGCTCCTGACTGAACAAAGCGGCCTTTCTACTCGTGTGGACGAACTTGGCCGCAAGATTTCAAAACTCGAAGGGATAGACAGAGATGGAACGCTAGCAACGCTAAAAACAGAACTTGATTCGATTCAGAAAAGGCTGGATGCTCTGGCAGATGAAATCGCTCCGACAGAAAGGAAGATTGTTTCTTTGGAAGCAGTCGTTAATACACAAAGAGCTGAGTACGAACGCGAACGAAAAAAGCTGGACGATTCGAGCCCTGCGCGCGCAATCATAGAGAAATCTGAAAGAGTACGCACCGTTATCGACGGTGTCATTCCAGCGCTCTTTCCACTGAAAGTAAAAGCGCTCGCCAAGGCAATGACACTTGTCTATAAATTGCTCGCTCACAAAAGCCAAGTAGATAGAATTGAGATCAACGATAACGGGACAGCAAAAGTACTCGGCAAGTCAGGTAAGGAAATCGTTTTTGACCGTTCAGCTGGTGAAAACCAGATTTTCGCAACGGCGTTGATAGCAGGCTTGGCGAAAGTCTCCGGGATAAGGGCCCCAATGGTAATTGATACACCTCTTGGCCGCCTAGACAGCATGCACCGCGCGAATATTCTTAAGTTTTGGACAGAGGACAGAAGTCGCCAGATCCTCCTGCTCTCACAAGATGAAGAAATCGATCACAGCTACTTCAAAATTATCGAGCCTCACGTCAGCAAGACGTATATTCTTGAACACCTTGACGTCGGAGACGATATCGGCAGAACGACGGCTAGGGAAGATGTGTATTTTCAAAGGGGCCGGAAATGAGTGAGCTCTCCATACAACAAGTCTTGACCTCCAAATATCGCACAAGCCAAGCTGCAGATAAAATAACAAACACTTTAATGGAGGCTCTTGGGCTTTCGACAAAAGCAAATGTAGCCAGACTTGCGATTGGTCGCTCTTTAGGGCTAGGAGCATTTCCAGGTGAAAGTGTCGATTCCAAAGGCTATGAGATACCAGCGACTTCGCTTTTTACCAAGGAAGACGTTGCTGCATGGGTTGGGTTGATAGTCACTCATGCACAAATACATGGGTTGTCAAAAATTGACACTATGGACTCTTTTCGCTCTGCAGTTAAACAGCATTGGCATCGAGGGACATCCTTATTACTTGAAGACTGGGAGAACAACGACCAGAACTTTGAAAGATTTCTCGAATTGCTTATCAACCGTAGGGCAGAGCTCCCAAATTCTGCCATCAGACCCAAAAAGCTCGATACTGACCCAGCACGCCCGACGCCCCCCCAGGACATATCCTCAATGCTGCTCAAGGCGATAAACAATGACATTGGGGTTGCGGTCGAGATCAAAGGGGTGCTGCACGGGCCTCGAGTTAGCAGATATAAAATCTATCTCAAAGACGTAAACCAACTTGATAAGCTAAGAAACGGGATAGAAAAACTTAGCCTTGTATTAAATTTACAGCACGCAATTCCAATAATGAATCATGGGGATGAGTCGAAAACTGTCTTCCTAGATATTCCTCGCCCTAATGACACTTGGGATCGCATATATTTCCAAAAAATCGACGAATGGGTTCATTCTTTCACTTCGGACAGAGACAAGTTGAACGTCTTCCCTGGTGTAGATGTTGTTGGTACATCTTTTTCTTTCAATCTCTCTGAAGCACCCCACTTGTTAGTCGGCGGTGCAACAGGTCAAGGCAAAAGCGTTTGCCTGCACGCTTTAATATATTCCCTAATCATGGGGCACACTCCAGAAAGTTTGCAGCTTGCACTTATTGACCCAAAGCAAGTTGAGTTTTCCGTTTACAGCGGTTCCCCTTTCTTGTATGGTGGTACAGTAGCCGTAGGCATTAGTGAATCACGCACACGTATCGAAGAACTAATCGAAGAAATGGACTCACGCTATGAATCTTTTAATATTGCAGGCGTAACGAACATCATTGAGGCACGCCGCAAAGGCATTAAACTCCCTTACATTGTCGTTTTTATAGAGGAGCTTGCGGACCTTGTACTACAAGACCGTGAGTTGGAAAATCAAATAGTCCGGCTGGCTCAATTGGCTCGTGCAGCAGGCATACATTTAGTTCTTGCCACGCAACGTCCTGACGCAAAGACGTTTAGCGGACTTATCCGCAGCAACATCCCTGCACGTATAGCTTTGAGGGTCCAAAAAAGTTCTGAATCAAAAATCATTCTGGATGAAGTTGGTGCAGAGAACCTGCTTGGGGCAGGAGATATGCTTGTAAAACTGTCTGGGACTAGCCCAACGCGAGTGCATGGCGTATATATCTCCAGAGAAGATATCGCCGCAAACTTAAAACGACCTGGCTAGAACATCGTGCCCTGTTATTGCCAGTATGTACTATTGCTCTGGTCTTAGTTGCTCATTATACGCCATTCCCGCTGACAACAGTAGCAACGGCTTGCCATGAGTTGCCCAGCAGCCATTGCCCCGGGACAGCCGGGATTACTTGTGGAGTTATAATCATGAACACCCCCTTGTTTCAAAAAGGGGACTTCGTGACCAACCCCAGGGTTTCCTCTTGGGGCATAGGCGAAGTACTCGAAATTCGTGACGCATCAAACCTGCTGGTCTATTTCCAGGAGGTTGGGACAAAGGTTATGCCAATCGCCAACCTTTGTCGCTCCATAGCCCCACGAGGAGGGTTCTTTGCGCCCAGTGCTGTCCAAGCAAATCACTTAAAATCGGCTTTTCACCTACCCCCTAGTTCTGCCAGACGCTCATTCCGCTCTGACCCTCTCGTTGCGCAAAAGATTATCTCATCGTTGGTTAGATCACAACAAAGCTTAGAGCTATTACTCACTCAACTACTGACCTCTGTAGACATAGCGGACTCACTTTCCCCTGCCTGGTCCATCACTCTTTTCGAAAAGGGATTCCGACTCAACGTTGGGCCAGTCGAAGCCTTGGTTTTCATGAAACAAATTCTCACTGTAAATCTGGTCGGTATTGCAGGCGAGCCGCCTTTTGTCAGCTCAGCTATCTGCCAGAAGCAGTACAAGTCACTACCTCAACCGCAGTGCGCATATCACGGTATTTTAGAAGACTATGCAGCACTCGTTGATACCCTTGCCCCTGCACATGTGGAGTTCATCAAGCTAGCCTCCACTAAAGCATCAGGCCAACCATGTGAGAGGGCCAAATGGCGCAATAGCCACAGCGAGGGCCTGATTCTATACGCCCGGATGGTTCTTAAAGCCCGAGCTTAGCTTGTTAGCCTTCTGCACCGCTGACTTGAGTTACGAAGTATCCAGTGACGTCTACTGGCAGGCACGGGGTAAGGGGGCAAATCTGGGGGCATCAGAGAAGCGCACTATTACTTTTATACATTAATTCCAGTCTATTGTGCGGCATATTCGACAGACACCCTCCCGCCATTACTCCTTTCCGGCAAGCCCCAGACCGTCCACAAAGCCCTTAAATTCAAGTAAAATATCACGAGTTCAGTCCAACAACGTCCACTGACGTTCGTTGACAACCGGACAACTGACCGGACGAGATACCGGATAACAGGGCAGAACCGGACAACGTACACCGGACAACTCTTGTAGCCCCGCCACCATTCGCTTCCCAGGGGGGCCTATGCCATTGACCGACATTGTTGTCCGGAACGCCAAACCGGACAACTCAAAAACGATCAGGCTCAAGGACGATCGAGGTCTCTACCTGGAAATCTCCCCGGCGGGAGGCAAATGGTGGCGTTTACGCTACTGAATTGCCGGCAGGGAGAACCGCCTCTCCCTGGGCGTCTACCCCGAGATCAGCCTCAAAGATGCCCAGGAGCGGCGAGACGCGGCTAGACGTCTCATCGCCAATGGCGTTGACCCTTCACAAGTCCGGAAAGGACTCCACGCCGAGTCACAAGCCCAACTGGAAACCTTCCAGCTTATAGCCGAGGAGTGGTTCGCCAAGTTCAAGCACACATGGGCAGAGAACACCGCCGAGACCATCATTGGCCGCCTGCGTAAGGACATTTTCCCTTACATCGGCCCCCGCGCCATTCGCGAGATCACTGCCCCTGAGCTGCGGGCGGTGATCCGACGCATTGAGAGCCGGGGAGCAGTGGAGACTGCACGACGCGACATGCAGAAATGCGGCCAGGTCTTCCGCTACGCCATCGCCACGGGGCGTGCTGAACGTGATGTGGCCGCAGATCTGCGCGGGGCCATCGTTCCTCCGAAGAAACGCCACTTTGCCAGCATTCATGAACCGAAGGAAGTCGGAGAACTCCTGCGCGCCATCGACGGGTACAGCGGCTCGTTTGTCACCCGAACAACAATAGCCCCCTCGCCGATGGTGGCGCGGTTGACCTGCTGGCGGTCGTGGGAATCGTACGAGCCGTTGAGGGTGGAGCCCATGAGGAAGTCAGTTACGGGGCTGGAATCACCCTTCGCCGTAGAGGCAGGCGAGCCAATGGCCGAGCCAAGCGGAATGGAAACGCCCACCTGAGTGTTCGAGCCCTTGTCCTTATCGTAGATATCCTTGTAGGTCAGCGTGCCGGTATCGAGCTTGAGCTTGCCGTTTTCGGCGGCAATGACCGCGCCTTCGACCGCGGTGTTCTTCTCCGTACGGATGTCGACGGAATTCGTGCCGATGATGCTGGTCTGCCGGTTCACCCAAGTCGAGGACGACGAGCCGGAACCGAAGCTGTCTACGTGCAGGTCGACTCCCCAAAACAACTATTTTCTTTCAAGAAACAAAAAACTCGAAAATGCCCGGCCGAAATTTTATCTATGCAATCGAGTCAGGGAAACTGTCTCTTCATCGATCTGCCAAAAGAGCGTCAGTTTAGTCTTCAAAGTCAACCCATTCATACCGTTGACCATCAATAACCACTTCACTCGCTCCAGGTATATACTCCCCAAAGTCTTTTAGCGAGGCGCTTGAAAAGCTCACATTGCCATGTATCCTTGCCATAAATGCATAGTACGCATCATCTAGCGTGAGGGGAAGTTCTGGCTCAATACCTTCCATCATGTATCGGATATTGTACGGATGACCTTTGTGCGGGAAATTTAGTGTGCCATTTAATGCTTCCAAAACGAGAGGCAATAACCTTGTTTTGTAATTGTATAATTGCTCTTCTTCATATGTGGCATTTTCAATATAAACTTTTAGCGCCAAAGCTTCTCTTCTTAAAGCTTTTGTATCAACTTCAGTAAGTCGACCATCTTGATCCTTGAGCACGAGCTTTCTCATCTCCCCCCCTACTTGACCTTGACTTGGCCTATTTTCACTGGAGCTGTAAAGAGCGATCTATTCGGAACAATAATCTGTATGGCGCCACCGGACGGAAAGACAACTGCGTTCACCTTGACGACGATGTTGGCCTCGGATTTGGATTTGCCTCTGAGCAGACTAGCGCGACGGAAATCGGATAGCCAGCGGCGACGCCGTTCGTCTCCTGCCTGCGCAGTACAGACCCGGCCGCGCCTCCCCGGCGCTGCCTAACCGGGATATTCTCCCGCTTCTGGGATTACCGCCCAGGAACGACCCGCCATTCTCCGCAAGGCAACCGGCCGTTTCCCTATTTACCCCTCAAGCTCCCACACATAAATGATTGCAGCATAGGGATTTCACCTAACGCCCTGGCCGCATCCGCCCATTTCGTCGAAGCGGATGCGCCCCATGGAGGGACCCGCATGTCTGGCGATTCGGAATACGCGCAAAAGCAATTCCACGCAGCCAAGGCCGAGAGGGCCAAAAGCGAGCAGGTGGACCATGAGCTGCGCACGCTGCGCAAGAAGGTCCGGGCCCTGGAGGAGAAGATTTCCAGCCTCTCCGCAGAGCTTTCGACGCGGAAGATCATTGGAGAGAACAAGCGCGGGTATTCCTGAGCAAGCGGCACTCCCGGCAGAGTCCCTGGACCCTCGCCGACGCGGATGGGCAGGATGCGCGATTCAAGGTCGTGAGGGGTCATTTGTTGGAATCAATGCAACGGGAGGAAACATGTCTCAGTGGTCCAAAAGCAACGATGTTCTGAATACGGTGAACCGGGGCAACCCTTGTGAATCCGGCCTGTGCACCCTGTGCCGCGCCGACTGCGGCGGCAAGTGCGAAACCTGGCTCTCCAGCCTCAAGGGCCGCAGCCTGCTTTACCCGCGCGACTTCGGCACCGTCACCGCCGGCAGCGGCAACACCACCCATGTGGGCGTGAACTACAACGCCCTGCGCATCCAGGGCTACAACTACGGCGCGGAGGGCCTGGCCAAGGGCGTCTCCAGCTCGCCGGACAACTGCCTGTTCACCAAGGTCAACCTGGAGACCAGCTTCGGCAACGAAAGCCCGGTGAAGTGCCGCCTGCCGCTCATGACCGGAGCCCTGGGCTCCACCTTCATCGCGGCCAAATATTGGGATTCCTTCGCCATCGGCGGTTCCCTGGTGGGCATTCCCGTGGTCGTGGGCGAGAACGTCGTCGGCGTGGACCGCGAGAGCAAGCTCACCGGCAAGAAAATCACCAAGGCCCCGGAGCTGGACCGCCGCGTGGAGACCTACCTGCGCTACAACGACGGGTACGGCGCCATCATCGTGCAGATGAACGTTGAGGACACGCGCAACGGCGTGGCCGAGTACGTCATCGGCAAATACGGCGACAAGGTCTGCCTGGAGCTCAAGTGGGGCCAGGGCGCCAAGAACATCGGCGGCGAGATCGAGGTCAAGAGCCTGGACTACGCCTTGTTCCTGAAAAAGCGCGGCTACCTGGTGGACCCGGACCCCGAGGACAAGAAGGTCCAGGACGCCTTCAAGAGCGGCGCCATCCATGGCTTCGCGCGGCACAGCCGCCTGGGCTACACCGACCTCTCGACCGAGGCCCAGGTGCGCGAGAACTTCATGGAGGCCGTGGCCTACCTGCGCAAGCTGGGCTTCAAGCGCATCTCGCTCAAGACCGGCTCCTACGGCATGGAGGCGCTGGCCATGAGCATCAAGTACGCCAGCGACGCCAGGCTCGACCTGCTGACCATCGACGGTTCCGGCGGCGGCACGGGCATGAGCCCCTGGAACATGATGGAGACCTGGGGCGTGCCGAGCATACTGCTGCATGCCAAGGCGCGTGAATATGCCTCCCTGCTCGCCGCGCGCGGCCAAAAGGTGGTCGACATGTCCTTCGCCGGCGGCTTTGCCCGCGAGGACCACATCTTCAAGGCCATGGCCCTGGGCGCGCCGTTCACCAAGCTCATTTGCATGGGCCGCGCCATCATGATTCCCGGCTTCCTGGGCGCGAACATCGAAGGCGCCCTCAATCCCGGCCGCAGAGACAAGGTGCACGGCAACTGGGACGCCCTGCCCAAGACCGTGAGCGAACTCGGCACCTCGCCGGAGCAGATCTTCGCCTGCTTCGAAGACGTGAAGAAGCGCGTGGGCGCCAAGGAGATGAAGAACATCCCCTACGGGGCCATCGCCTTCGTCACCCTGGCCGACAAGCTCTCCGCCGGGCTGCAGCAGCTGCTGGCCGGGGCGCGCCGGTTCAACCTCGCCGAGCTGTGCCGCAACGACATCGCCGCCGCCAACCGCGAAACCGCGCAGGAAACCGGCATTCCCTTCATCACCGACATCCAGGACGAGACCGCCAGAAAGATTCTGGGGGCCTGATCCCGGGAAGGCCCCTTTCCACGGTGGCGGGAAGGGGCCTTCCGCCCGGGCTTGGCTGGGGCGTGCGGGCATGGTACGCAAGGACACGCTTCGCGAACCGAACAGGCCCAGGCGGAACCCATGCAGGACATGCGCAGGACCAAAGCCCAGCTCATCGAGGAGCTCCGGCGGCTGCGCGCCAGCGAAGAGCGCGCCAGCGCGCCAGCGAGCGAGCGCGAGCGCATCGAACGCGCCCTGCGCGAGCGCGTGAAGGAGCTGAACTGCCTATACGGCATTTCGCACCTGGCGCAGAACCGCGAGCTCTCCCTGGCGGAACTCATCCGGCAGGTGGCCGAGTTGGTCTGCGCCTCCTGGCAGCACCCGGAGATCGCCTGCGCGCGCATACGCATCGGCGCGCTGGACATGACCACCCGCAATTTCAGGTCCAGCCCCTGGCTCCAGTCGAGCCAGATCTTCATCCAGGAGGAGCTGCTGGGCGAAATCGAGGTGCGCTACCTGGAAGAGCGGCCCGACTGCGACGAGGGGCCTTTTCTTCAGGAAGAGCGCCATCTCCTCGACACCGTGGCCGACCAGCTGGGCCGCCTGGTGCAGGCCGACCGCACCGAGGCCCATCTGCGCGTGCTCTCGCGGGAGCTCATAAAAGCCCAGGAGACGGAGCGCCTGCGCATCGCCACGGAGCTGCACGACCATTTGGCCCAGGACCTAGCCACGCTGAAGCTGGACCTGGGCGGCCTGCTGGATGAGCCCCTGAATGCAGCGGCGGATGCAGCGCAGGACGGCGCAAAAGATGACGCGCAGGACGGCGCGCAGAGCGCCACGCCCGGCCAGCGGCAGCGCGTGGCCGAGTTGATGGAGGGGCTCTCCCGGGCCATAACCTGCACGCGCGACCTCGCCTACGACCTGCTGCCGCCGGGGCTGGAGGATTTGGGCCTTGTGCGCACCCTGGCGCGCTACTGCGCGGACTTCGCCAACCGCAGCGGGCTGGCGGTGGACTTTTTCGCGGACGGCATGGACGGCGTGCGCCTGTCCTTCGAGACGCAGATCAACATCTACCGCATGGTGCAAGAGGCCCTGAACAACACGCGCAAGCACGCCCAGGCGGAGAGCGCCACGGTGCGCGTCATCGGCTCGCACCCCAGCGTCATCGTCCGCATTGAGGACGACGGCCGGGGCGTGGACCTGGAACACCGGCTGGACGAATTCTACCAAGCCAAAAAAATGGGCATATGGGGCATGCGCGAACGCTCACGGCTCCTGGGCGGGCGCATTTCCCTGCGCTCCAGTCCGGGCAAGGGCATGCGCATCCACATAGAGATACCCGTGGAGACAAAAAACAATGAAGTCTAAGCACAAGCTGCTCATCGTCGACGACCACCCCATGTTCCGCGACGGGGTCAAGACCATCCTTCGGTCCAACCCGGCCTTTGAGATCGCCGCCGAGGCGGGCACCTGCGCCGAGGGCCTGGCCCAGGCCAGAAGCCTCCAGCCGGACATCGTCGTCATCGACATTTCCCTGCCCGACGGCAACGGCATCGACCTGGCGCGCAGCATCCTCTCCTACGCCCCCAACGCCCGTGTGGTCATGCTCAGCATGCACTCCAAGGTCGACTTCATCATCTCGGCCTTCCAGGCCGGGGCCTCCGCCTTTCTCGCCAAGGACTCCAGCCGGGACCAGCTGCTGCAGGCCCTGGACGCGGTGCTGGCCGGCAAGCAGTACCTGGACGGAGCGCTCTCTCCGCGCGTGTTGAGCGAACTGCTCGCCCGGCCCGGCTCGGAGATGCGCATGGCCGACGCGTCCTACGCAACGCTCTCCCGCCGGGAGCAGCAGGTGCTCCGGCTGCTGGCCGAGGGCATGGCTCCCGCGGCCATCGCGGAGCGCCTGTTCATCTCGCGCAAGACGGTGGAGAACCACCGCACCAACCTGCAGCACAAGCTCGGCATCACCAGTCCCGTGGAGCTGGTGCGCTACGCCGCGCGCATGGGCCTCATCGATCTGGAGGCCTGAGCCGCCGGGCCAGGGGCGCCAGACGAACCGATGGCCGAACCAAGCGGAGGGGAGACGCCCACCTGAGTGTTCGAGCCCTTGTCTTTGTCGTAGATATCCTTGTGGGTCAGCGTATCCGTGTGGAAACTAATTCAGTATATCCCATGCATCTTTGTCGCGCATCATTTCCCAAAGCTTAAAAAAAGCTTCGCGATCTGTCACAGGGAATTCTATCGTGTACTGATGTTTAAAGACAGGTCTCCATTGCTCATCCGGCTCACAGTTTGTGCATGATCGAACGACATGAAGGGAATAGCGATAAAACAAATCGGAATCTACAGCCTTAACATAGTCTTCATCCCCAGGACGAAAACGAAATTTCGTTGTGCCAGCGGCAGGACGACTAAGGTCAAACAATATTTCTGAACCATTCCTTCTGTCACTCGCCCACTTTTCCATAGCTTTCTGGGCAATTGGCTCAAAGCATTTAACCTTGTTCGTCACGAGGTCTGTGGAATATATATACCCAACATAAAGTGGGTATTTTAACTTTTTAATATCATACTTATTATCGTTGTACTGCCCGTTTATGACCCAAGCCTTTACCGGTGACAATGCAACATAGACACACCATGATTCGTACTTTTCAGCATGCAATGCTGCTGTAAACATGAATGAGCATAACACTGAGAATAGCACAATTATGAATCGTTGAATTTTTAGCATTCAAATAACCATTTATTAATACGTTATGTGGTTCGAAGTCTACATGCCACAATACATCCGCGTCATATCAAGTCAAAAACGTCTCATATAACAGAAAAGACAGCGCCTTCAAACGCAGACCTTGCCCAATTGCCCCCGTTGACAGCAGGACAACTGACCACGGAAAGGATACCGAACAACAGGGGCGCAGGCAAATTCTCCACCGGACAACGCAATTCCGCCGCGCACGTTGCACGAGGGCATACCAAGCCCCTGCCCAGCATGCTCTTCTGCCACGCGGCCCTGCCCCAGACCGTGAAGATCCAGCTGCTCACACGCTTCAGCACCGAATAGCGGCGGACGGCAAGAACCGTTCCCGCGCGCGGCCGGAGAGGTGGCCATGCCGCTGCCTCTTCCGGCTTGGGGGCGCAGCCGCGGCACAGGCTGGCGATGCGCTTCGGCTCAGACCGGCGCCGCCCCCAAAGATTCCGTGGGCAGCTCGATGGAGAAGGTCATGCCTTTGCCAGGGGCGGAGTCGAACCACATCCTGCCCGCGTGGCTCTTGGTGATGATGAAGTACGACACGGAGAGCCCAAGGCCGGTGCCCACGCCCGGCGGCTTGGTGGTGAAGAAGGGATCGAAGGCCTTGTGCTGGATCTTCGGGTCCATGCCGGGGCCGTTGTCCGCAACCTCTATGCGCACGCAGCCCTCCCGGGCGCGCAGGCGGATTTCGATTCTCGGATCCGGCGTGGGTGGCTGGGCCATGGACATAGCCTGGGCCGCATTGCGCAAAAGATTCAAAAGCACCTGCTCTATTTCCGTCTCCGTGCACATGCAGGCCGGCAGGTTCTCCTCAAGGTCCAGCACGATTGCGATGCGCTTGAAGTCATAGGCCTTCTTGAGATCATAATCCGAAGAGGCCAGGAACACGGACTGCTGGATGATGTGGGTCAGGTCGCAGGCCTGCCGCCTGGATTCGCTGCGGCGGCTGAAGTTGAGCATGTTGCGGATGATGTCCGAGGCGCGCAGGGCCGCGTCCTGGATGTCTTGCAGAAACACGTCGAGCTTGCGCTCCCGCACGTATTGCTGGAGCAGCGGCATGTCCAGGCCCAGCCTGGCGGCCGTCTCCAGGTTCTTCTTCTGCTCTGGGTTGATGCGCTGCATGAGGTTCTGCACGGCCTGGTGCACAATGCCCAGGGGGTTGTTGATCTCGTGCGCGATGCCCGCGGCCAGGCTGCCCACGGACATCATCTTCTCCGACTGGATGAGCAGCTCCTGCATCCGGTGCTCGTCGGTGATGTCGTGGATGACGTTGACGTAGCAATCCTCGCCCGCGATGGACAAGAGCCTGGCCGAGCTGACCGCGCGCCGCAGCGTGCCGTCCTTGCGCCGCAGCATGAACTCGAAATCCCTGACATGCCCGTTCGCCTGCAGCTGCTTCAAGAACTCCTCACGCTGGGGAGGCTCCTCCCAGACGTTCAGCTCCTGGATCGGGCGGCCTATGGCCTGCTCCCTGCTGTGGCCGGTGATGGTCTCAAAGGCCGCGTTGGCGGCGATGCGCACGGAATCCTTGAGGCGCACGAAGCTGATGCTCTCCGGGGCCATTTCGAAGATGCGCGAGAACTTCTCCTCGCTCTGGCGCAACTGCTCCTCGGCCTGCTTGCGCTCCGAAATATCCACGATGATGCCGATGAGCCCGCCGGGGCTGCCGTCCATCAGACGGAAGCCCGTGACGGAGTACAGCGTTTGGTGCACCTGGCCGTCGGCAAAGGGAATGGGCATCTCCTTGCGCACCTGGCCAACGCTGGCGATGACCGCCTCGTCCTCGGCCTGGTAATTCCGGCGGTCCTCCGGCGAGAGGTATTCCAGATCCAGCACGCGCCGACCGATGAGCGACTCGCGCCGGACGCCGAAACGCTCCTCGTAGGCCTTGTTGAAGCCCAGGAACCGCGTGTCGCTGCCCTTGTAGAAGATGGCGTGGGGAATGGTGTCGATGAGCGTTTGCTGGAAGGCCAGCTGCTCGGCCAGGCGCAGCTCCAGCGACTTGCGCACGGTGACGTCGCGGAAGATGCCCTCCACGCCCAGAACGTTGCCCGCGTCGTCGCGGTAGAGGGTGCTGGTGGCGGCCGCGGCCAGGGGCGTGCCGTTCTTGCGCTTCAGGGTTATCTCGTGGTCGCGCACCACGCCCTGGCGGGTTATCTTGGCCAGGAAGTCCTGTTGCTCCGCCTCGGCGAGGTACAAGGACGCAATGGGCAGGCCCAGCAGCTCATCCATGGACGCGCAGCCCAGAAGCTGCACGGCGGAAGGGCTCATCATGACGATGCGCCCCTGGGCGTCGGTGCGGTAATACACGTCCTGCATGTTCTCAATCACCGAGCGGTAGCGCTCGCTGCTTTCGCGCAGGGCCTCCTGGGTCGCCAGCACCTGGCTGTACGAGGACGCGAGCCTGTCCTGCATGACGTTGATGGCCTGGGCCAGCACGTCCAACTCGTCGCCGTCCGCGCGCTTGGCCAAATGCAGGCGCTTCCGGCCGTCCTTGAGGCTGAGGCCACCCAGATACGCGGCCACCGCGGCGAGGTGCCGGGAGATCATGCCTCTGGTGAGCGCGAACAGCAGCCCCATCACCAGGAACACGAGCACGGCGTTGAAGGCGAGCCCGCTCAGCGCCGCCGACAAGGCCTGGCGCTTGACAGCGCCGAGGTCGGCCTGCACATGGAGCGCGCCCACGTTTTCTGTCCGGCCCCGCCACTGCACGGTGAGCGGGAACTCCCGGTTCAGCACGTCGTCGGCCCGGCTCTGGCCGGAGGCGTCCACCATGCCAGAGGCGTCGCTCACGGCGGCATAGGTGATGTAGCGGAAGTGGCGCACGCTCTCCACCTGCAGGTGGAGCTGCTTGCTGTCGAAGTCCCAAAGCGAGGCGCTCATGCCCTTGGTCGCGGTTTCGCCGATGACCGCAAACACCTCCTGCACGGACTGCACCGCGGCGCGGTACTCCCACCAGAGCCGCCCCGCCGCCAGCAGCACGATGAAGGCCGCACTGCACAGCAGCATGCGCCGCAGAAGGCGCACGGTCAGGGGCGAGCGCACGGACAGAAAGTCTTCGTTCATCGCCCGCGCTCCGCTGGCTG
>Ga0209800_10002155_pt1 | contig 18048 bp, 9 predicted proteins | sample Higcelweek8metaG_FD_187174 | JGI IMG/M metagenome (GOLD analysis project Ga0209800, IMG submission 187174) | Freshwater pond sediment microbial communities from the University of Edinburgh, under environmental carbon perturbations - High... | ecosystem: Environmental > Aquatic > Freshwater >...
TGATACAACTTGGGTTTCTGTGGCGCAGAAAGCACTGGATGCAGGTGCTACAATTGTAAATGATATAAGCGCCGGCCGGTTTGATCCCGGGATGCCTTTGTTTGCCGGAAAAATGGATTGTGATATTATTCTTATGCACAGCAGGAAAGATCCAGTGACAATGCAGGATGATCCTTTTTATACTGATGTTATTGAAGAGGTGAAAAACGAACTCTGTGATTCTGTAAAGCTATTTACAGATAATGGAGTGAGAAAAGAGAAAATATCTGTTGATCCGGGAATCGGATTTGCAAAAACAGCTGATCATAACATTGCACTGCTTAATGCGATTGATGAAATTGTAAATATCGGTTTCCCTGTAGTGCTTGGTACATCAAGGAAAAATTTTATAGGAAAAATCACAGGCCGGGATGTTTCAGACAGGCTTTGCGGTTCACTTGCAAGTATCGCGCGTGCATACCAGAAAGGTGTAAGAATATTCAGGGTGCATGATGTAAAGGAAACAGTTGATTTTCTAAAAGTTTTTTCGGTTATTGAGAGCAGGCTTGGTGTTGACACTTACAGTACTGTCTGAAAAGCACTTCAACAGGACTTTCTGGTAGAAAAATATAAAGACACATGGAAAGCAATCAGAACGTGCAGAAAAAAAAATCAAAACCTGATAATTTAAACCGGTCAACTCTGGTAATTGCAGCTATTCTGATTTTACTTCTGATGCTTGTATTATTTGTCAGAGAGTGCAGTGAAAAAAAAATATCCCGCGGCACAGTTTCAGTTGTAAATGATGCGGCAAAACCGGATACTATAAATGATACCCTTTCTGTTCAGGAGGATTCATCTATAATTGATACAGGTGTTGTGGACACTGGTGCTGCAAAAACTGATACAGTTGTTCCTGTTTTAAAGCCCCGCAGAAAAGTAGGAATTAAAGTGGATACTGTGTCCGCAGATACAGGGACTGTTACAAAACAAATAGATACAACTGTGAAAAGCAACAGCGATTCATTGTTGACAAATATTGATACGGCTGCTGCTGATCCATGTCAGAATGATACTGTATCACCGTGGGTATATCCTGATCCATCTGGCGGTTCACATGAAAAACCGTTAAAAACAACATTTGTTTCCAATGAATTATCAGAAGTCAGGTGGCGTTACAGGGGAGAAACAGATTGGAAGCTTTATGACAGCACACCTGTTGCGATTGATACTACTGTGACTATTGAGTTTATAGCGCACGATTCCTGCGGGAACGCCATGGAGCAGCGATCTGAATATTACGAGATCAACCGCCGTGAGTCAAAAAAATATTGTCCTGACGCAATGGAGTATGTAAAGGCCGGCGAGAATAGATTCTGTATTGACAGGTATGAGTGGCCAAACCGCAAAGGGGCCAGGCCTGATGCGTATATTTCCAAATATGGGGCATCAGACTCCTGCTACTCTGTGGGGAAACGGCTTTGCACTGTTGATGAGTGGATGCTCTCATGTATGGGACCGTACAGCTGGAAATACCCTTATGGTCAACTTTACGAACGATATGCATGTTCAACCCATGATAAAAATCCGGCGGTTTCAGGGAGTAAGCCGGAATGCAGAAGTTTTTATGGTGTTTATGATATGTCAGGCAACCTCGCGGAGTGGACTGATACACGGGCGGCTGAAAACAACCAGTTCTATTATGTAAAGGGCGGATTCTGGGAAAGTGGACCGCAAAGCAGCTGTTTTGAGAAACGGTACAGCTATTATCCGCAGAATCGTCATAATCCAGTCGGGTTCAGATGCTGCGCAGATGCATCTGGCGGTACTGACGGGAAACAGCAGTAAATATTCAAGGGGTAACCGGGAATTGATCACTCGAGCAATATATAACATTTTTATACTGATTTTAATGGGCATAACTTCATCAGTATCAGCCCAGGGGCTCAGGCTTGAGACGCCTTATATTGCAGGATTTCATCCTCTTGACGAAGAGGCAAATGAGTTTTCAATGCTCAGGACGAAACACCCGGTCCTGATGACTTTACAATCAAAAATGTTCATTGACACTTCATCAATTGACTTTGAAAAAAGGCAGCTATCTTTCAGGCGCATAGATCCTCTTGGATATACATTGTGGGAATATTTCTATCCTGAACTGAGCGATTATCTTTCGGAAAGAAGAAATTTTTCACTTCGCCGCGACTGGAGGCTTTCGACATCAAAATCCCTTGGCGGCGAGGATAAAAAATCAAAGCACGATGTTTCAAAGCTCCAGTGGGAGCTTCCTGTCCAGTACCCGTCGTGGGCACAGAGAATTCTTGGCAATGAACCTCCGAGATTGACAGTTGACGGATCATTAAAACTGACAATCGGCGGCAGCGGTCAAAGTAATAAAAAGTCTGAAAATTCACCTGAGACATCAAGCGGCGAGTTTATTCTTGATGAAGATTATCAGTTCAGCATTTCCGGTTCTGTCGGACGATTGATAAATGTAAATATTCGAACAAGCAAGGAGAGCGGTTTTGAATTTTCTGATAACCTCAAAAATTTTAAAGTCGAGTATAAAGAATCCTATACTGGTGAACTTGAAGATGAGATTGTGCAGGAGGTTGTAGCAGGCTATACTGATTTTAATATGACCGGCCAGTCACTTGCCGGTATTGTCGAGGCAAAAAAAGGACTTTTTGGAATAAAATTAAAAACAAAATTCGGTCCTCTTATGCTTACTTCGATTGCGGCAACAGAACAGGCTGAATCGAACAGCAAGACATTTTCAAAAAATACTGCCTCATCGTCATCTGCCACAGAAATCAGTCAATATGAGAAGAACAGGTTTTTCTATCTTGACAATAGCTACAGAGCCGCATATATCAGGCGTTACGGTAAAGGCGGGAACAGTGATGTGTCAACCGCGTCACCGGTTGACTCACTTGAGGTCTGGGTAAAATCAACCAAGTATCACAGTAAAATTCTGAATTTTGAAAAAGACACGATTTATCCTTTAGATATACCCGATCCACGTACAATAGGTACAGATGAGATTTTGAAAATTCAGCCTTATATATTTGTAAAGCTTAAGGAGAATATTCAGTATAAGCTTGACAAAGATGACGGATATATCAGTTTTTATGATTCTACCTCTCTTGGTCTGAATGATCAGATCGTCATTTACATGGAGGCAAAAGGTCATAATAAGGGTGAGTACCGTATTATTGGAAACGATACTATCCGCGCATACTGGACACTTAAACCGGAAGATGTTGTTGAGCCGACAGATACAGCCCGCTTTAATCTGATGTGGAAAAATGTTTACAATCTGCCAAGTGATGACCTGTCAAATTATCATGTATCCGTTAAAAAACGTAATCTTGATGAAGGCAGTACAACAACAGATAAAGATGATGCTGACAAGCTTTACTCTGAAATTGTGGGTCTTACTGATAAAGACGGGGATGCGCTGACATCTTATTCACACATTTTCAGAGCCGAGGATGGAGTGCTTGTTCTTCCCCCCTGGGATACCGCTGGAAATGCAGATTTTCCATTTATAAATCCTGCCCTTAAGGGTACTATTGATACTGTGATTTACAAATATAGTAAAACATCCATGCCTACGAATTACTCATCAAAATTTTTTATTGAGGGTGCCGGATCTGACCGGAGTTCCGGAAGTGACTATGTATACGAAATCGGAGATTACGGAATAATTGAAGGAACGGACAAAGTCTGGGCAGACGGTTCTGTGCTTGAGCGTGATAAGGATTATGTAATCAATTACGATATGGGAACAATTGAGATGCTCTCTTTAAGGGCTAAGGCTGCAAATTCGGTAAAGCTGGATTATCAGTCTCAATCTGCATTTGTACCTGACAGAAAGGTGTTTCTGGGGATGAACGGGCAGGTTCAGCTTCCGTTTATAAGTGATAAATCATATATCGGCGGTACACTGCTCTATCAAAATGTCAAGGTTGCTGAAGATATTCCAAGGCTTGGTCAGGAACCATACAGTAAAAAACTGTATGATTTCAATATGAATATCGAGCTTGAGCCTGAATGGATGACTGCTATTGTAAATAAAATTCCCCTTATTGAATCATCCGCCGAATCAAAAGTCAAGTTCAGTGCGGAGGTTGCGCACAGTAAAATGGATCCAAACCCTGACGGAAAAGCATATATTGATGATTTCGAGGACTGTAAAGTATCTGATAATATCGGAAGCTCAGGGGAGGAGTGGTATCAGGCAAGCCCGCCTGATTCAATGCTCACAGATTTTTACCATCATCCTCCTGCATGGGACTTTTACTGGTTCTCACCCGGAGAGTGGGACGCTGTAAACCGCATTCCTAAGACAGATCTTTACATATACGAAAACGATGTATCAGTGTCGGTGAAGGACGGGTATGTAAGCGCTGTAAGATTTCACTGCACGCCTTCTACAAATGAGTTGAAAAACAGGTATAAGAAAACATGGGCCGGTGTTATGACTCCGGTTCCGCGCTCATTTTCAGATAAGAGCAAGATGCAGTATCTTGATCTTTACATAAGGGACAGCACTGTCGGAAAAACAGGAAAACTTAAAATTCAGCTCGGACAGATGAGAGAAGATATTTCTCTTGATGGTAAATTACCCAATGGTGCCGCCAATATGGAGGATACTACCATTTTGTCTGATAATTACTCGGAAGAACGGGACCGGGGGCTTGATACACTGTTTGATACATCTGAGTATTATTATATTCCCGGAGAAGTTGAAAATACATGGCAAAGATTGAATTATGGTAATGACACGCTTGGAATATTCCGGAAGGACCCCTCAAAAGACAATGCTAAAATATACAATGAGGACAACAGAACTACTTTTCATGACAAATGCAGAAATCAGAAAAACGAGTATCTTGAGACAGAGGACATTAACAACAACGGAACTGTTGAAACTGCGACAAAAGAGAGTTACTTCCAGTTTACAATTGATTTGAAGGATACATCCGCGTATTATTACGATAGAAACGCGAAAATTCAGAAAAGCCGCGGCTGGAGAAAGATACATCTGCCGTTGCAGGCTGTTGTTGCAGGTTCTGATACAGTATTGAGCACAAGCGGGACACCAAGCTGGACATCAATCACAATGGTCAGAATGATCTGGACAGATTTTGATACGACAAACCTTATCAACCTGACTAAGGAAAGTAAACTGACAATTGCAGAAATGGGGTTTGTCGGAAGCCAGTGGGAGAGCAGCGTGTCATACATAAAAGACACAGCAGACTCGACAGGCAAAACAGTAATAGCCGACACTACAGGTGCAAAAATCGAGGCGCTGTCAATAGGTAACAAAGACGATTCTCTTTACACATCACCATTTACTGTAGACAAGGACGGGGCTACAAACGAGGAGGAGCGCGAGCAGTCGCTGAAACTATCATTCAGTAAACTTAAACCCGGCAGGGAAGCGGTTGTTTCAAAGAATACCTCATATCAGGATCTGAACCTCACATCATATAAAAGACTGAAAATGGATGTGTATGGAAAATCCGAATCATTTGCGGATAAAAGTTTGCCGTTATATGACGGACATGTAAAGTTTATATTCCGGTTCGGTACAGACAGTACCACCTACTATGAATACAGAAGGGAAATTTATCCTGGGTGGACATCCAATAAAATAGATATTGACCTGCAGAAACTTGCAAAAGCCAAAAATCTCTATATGACTCATCACCCTGACACGACAATTGACTCGGTTGGAGAGTTTATTATAAAGGCACCTAAAGGCCGCCAGCCCAATCTTGCGAATATTGACTGGATGGCACTTGGTGTGTACCGTGAGAATATCGCCTCCGGAGAGGATGAATTGTCAGGTGAGATCTGGATAAACGAGATGATTCTTTCAGATATTGAAGAGATCAGCGGCTGGGCTGCAAAAGGAGAACTTGAACTCAAATTCGCGGATCTTTTCAATATAAACGCGGATATGGAATATACAAACGGCAATTACCGAAAAATGAACGACTATAACAAGACACCCAATAATTCAAGTGTCACCGGAAGTGTTGACGTATCATTGTCAGTTGATAAGTTTTTACCGTCCGATTACGGGGTCAGTCTGCCTGTGGGTGCTAATGTCAGCAGTACTGTGAACAGGCCGCAGATTAAAAATAATGATGTGCTTCTTTCTGATGACGGGAGTGCCGATAATCTGCTGGATATGAGCGGAGATCTGTTTCGGATGATGAAAGGTGAGGTGAACAAGGACTTCGGAAATGAGTCTGAAGTTTACGGAAGACAGACTGCCACAAGGAAAATATTTACAAGTTACGGTAAAAGCAGTCCATCTGAGACATGGGTCGCGGATCTGCTCGCGGACAGAATAACAAGCAGTTTCACATATACAAACAACCTTGATGACAGCTCCCAGGGATACGATACTACAGGCAGAAATGTTTATAAAATATTTACTGAAACGAACTCGTATAACGGCTCACTGAAATATGATCTTTCTCCGCGTGAAGAGGTAAAGTATAAACCTATACAGGACGATACAAGCTACAAGTGGCTCCCTGAACAGCTGCGCGATTATGAATTCTCACTGCTTCCATCAAAGTTTAATTTTACGCTTGCCGATGCCGGTTTTTCAACATCACATAGTGAGGATGATAAGAAAAAAACACAGTACAATAAGAAGTCATTTGGCATGAAGCATGATTTTCAGATGGACTATTCACCGATCAACCCGCTTCTGAAGTTTAACTATAGTTTGTCAATAGATCGTGATCTTGATACTTTGGCATACAGGGGCACAGAAGGAATGCTTGACGGTGTGTTCAAGAGAAACCCTGAGTGGAAAAATATGTACATTCTTTACGGGGAAAGAACCCGTTCCCAGACTGCCGGAGTGACTCTGGATCCCCAACTTTTCGGATGGTGGACAAATACGATAGATTATTCATCATCGTACAATTCATCTCTTGCAAAGAGAGATAATGATACAAATGATTATTTCAATTCAAAGCTTGGCCTGTCTTTCAATTTCAACAGCCGGATTGATTTTGAGGACTTTGTTTCTATGTTTACAAAACCGCATAAAGCCATGAAAACAAAAAGAGATTCCTCAGTTATTGCTTTTGAAAACGGTCTGAAGAAAATCGGATTCCGCCAGGTGGGATTTACCTATTCTGCAAAGACAGATTTACGAAATAATTATCTGGGCAAATCATTACTTGATGTCAAGCATTACGGATTCATTGACTATTTTACCTATCAGTTAGGTTTGAAAGGCAGAAATTTCAGGGATGTTGTCACAGGTGATATGGATGATACAAAATTCGGCGGAATGAGAAGCAGAAATGGAATTGACAAAAAGGAGCTGTATGCCAATGATGAGCGGTCGGTTGATCAGGGTTTCACAATTTCTTCAGGATTTGATCTGAAAGTACCGTTTGACATATCATTCAATCCTATCAGTATCAGATGGGCGAAGAAATTCAGTGTTGATACCAATACAGCGCAGTTTGACACTACAATAGATTTTCCCGATATTTCCATCCCTGCAAGAACACCGGCACTTATGAAACTTGGTTTTTTTAAGGATTATTTCAAGAATTTTGATTTAAGTTCTAATTTTGGTTATCGCAAATCAACGCATATCTCTTCCAGTGATCCTGACACAACCATCCGGTTCGATCTTAATCCGCTTATTTCCGCAAACTGGACAATTAAAAGATGGCCGATTATCATGAGCTACAGTCATAAGTATACTAATGAAAAGAATCATCAGGCACTGAGCAGAGACAGTACAAAAACAAATGGTGATGAATTGACACTCAGTTATCAGATAGAAAAGAGCGGACGATTAAATGAGATCAAAATTCTGTACTGGACAATCCCTATCAAAGGTAAAACAACAATCGGTGTAACAGCATCCCGTGAGAGTTCTGAAAAGAAAATTACAAGCGGAGACTCGACTGTAACATCAAAGTATTTACTTAATCCGTACCTTACATATATTTTTACAGATCATGTTACAGGTACGCTGCGCTGGAATGCAACGTACGATAAGAAGAATACTGAAATTGATAAAGAAAATGAGATACTTATTGAAATTGAAATAAAATTCAGATAATTTTGTCATCTGCCGGAAGATTCGCCCGGTCTGATAACTATAAAGAAAGATAATATGGAAAAAAAGATTCTATTTAATGGTACACCAACAGAGAAGCGGGCTGCGCTTCTTGAAAACGACAAAGTCGTAGAGCTCGTTGTTGAAAGGCCTGATCACTTCCGGCTTGTTGGAAATATTTACCGTGGACGCGTAATGTCTATTCTGCCGGGCATTCAGTCTGCGTTTATTGATATCGGACTTGAAAAATGTACGTTTCTTCATGCAACCGATGTTGATCCTTCGCTCCTGCTGGAGGAATCCGACAAGTTGATGGATCGCTTTACTGGTGATAAGAATGCACGTAAGCAGGTAGTTAAGATTCCTATTGAAAAAATTTTAAATGTCGGGGATCAGATTCTTGTACAGGTAGCAAAAGAACCAATCAGTACAAAGGGAGCAAAGGTTACTACACAGATAAGTCTTGCGGGACGATTTCTTGTGCTTGTTCCTGATGCCGATTTTATTGGTGTTTCCAAGCAGAATACCGATGCGAAAAAAAGAGCGCGGCTTAAAAGCATTATCGCAGCGATTAAACCGCCAGGCATAGGTTTTATTGTGCGTACAATCGGATTGCAGGTGTCTGAGGCCGAGTTTATAAATGAAGCTCATATGCTTATTGATTCCTGGAAAAAAGCACAGGATGAAGCCCTCGAGGGTACCGGACCAAAGCTTGTCTATCGTGAACTTGGTATTACAACCAGGGTAATGAGAGATATTTTCTCTGATGACGTTACAGAGGTATATGTGGATCAGGATGATGATCGTCAGGAGATATTAAGTTATCTCAGGGCACTCTCACCTGATCTCTGCAAGAAAGTGATCCTTTACAAAGATAAGATTCCGCTCTTTGACAAGTTTAATATTGAGAAGGATCTTGAACGTTTACTTAAACGTAAAGTCTGGCTTCGAAGCGGCGGATATATTCTTATTGATAGAACCGAGGCTCTGGTCGCAATTGATGTCAATACCGGCAGAAATGTGGGTAAGACCAGCCTTGAAGAGACAATTTTTAAAACAAATCTTGAAGCTGCGGCTGAAATTTGCCGTCAATTGCGTCTTAGAGACATTGGCGGTCTGATAGTCATAGATTTTATTGATATGCGGATACCTGAGAATCGTAAAAAGCTTGAACACTTTATGCGTCAGTCGCTTGATGCCGATCCAACGGTTACATCAGGAACCGGTTTGTCAAAATTTGGACTTATGGAGATAACACGGAAAAGAGTACGTCCGGAGCTGCAGGAATTTTTTACAAATGTCTGTCCTGCATGCGGCGGGCTTGGCTGGGTGTTTTCACCGGAGACTGTTACAGCAAGAATTGATCGTGACCTGCGTAGATCTCAGGAGCAGAAGAAGGAAATGCCTTTATCAGTTCATCCTGCAGTATATGCGTATCTGCTTAAGGATGATGCAGTTATGAAAAGGATGCTTGAAAGGGAACACAAGTGTACACTTACACTTATTGAAGATGCCGGACTGGATCAGGATGAGTACTTATTTGAGGATTCTCGATTAATTACAGAAAAAAGTGACGATTCTCTTGCCGATAGATAAGGAAGAATGTATATTTGTCTTTCTTTTCCCTGGACCGGGGAATCTGGTCTGGCAGGGATAGGTATGCGGAAAATAATCGGGTAACCGCTACCATTCAGGTATAATTTACCGACCAGTTAGAGGAGTTTTATTATCATGTATTCAATCATTGAACAAGGCGGATCTCAGTTCAAGGTTACCCCGGGAGCTACTATTCGTGTTCCTCTTATTGACGCCGAACAAGGTGCAGAGATTACTATCGATAAAGTATTGCTCGCAGCAGATGGCGATAATGTAAAAGTGGGGACTCCTGTTGTGCTAGGGGCATCTGTAAAGGCTAAAGTGCTTGATCATATCAAAGCAGAAAAAGTTATGATTATCAAGCGTAAACGTCGTAAAGACTATCGCCGCAAAAACGGCCATCGTCAGCAGTATACCAGACTTGAGATTGTATCGATTAACGTTTGATAGGGAGCAGTAGAAATGGCACATAAAAAAGCGGGAAGCAGCAGCAGAAACGGTCGTGACAGTAATCCAAAAATGCTTGGTGTAAAGCGTTTTGGTGGACAGCTTGTCAATGCTGGAACAATTATCGTTCGTCAGCGTGGTACTGTTGTTAAGCCTGGTGTTAATGTCGGAGTTGGCAGAGATCATACTATATTTGCAAAAACAACCGGTTTTGTGAAGTTTACATGGATTGCTGATAACAAAAAGAAAGTCGAGATTGTACCTGCTGCTACAGCAGAATAAATTCTCATTTTTCTGAAATAATATTAAGGGATCGTGTGCAATGCATTCGATCCCTTTTTTTATTTGTATGTTTTGCCGGGCGTGTAAAAAAAGCCCTGCAATTATTCATTACAGGGCATAAATCAGAAAATAGAATGCATTTACTTAGTTTGAATGAACAAAGTCAGAAAGAAGATCTGGGTATGCTACGTAGCGATCCTGACTTTTATCAGTAATTGTTGAATCATAAGAGGGATGATTATCCGGTTTCCAGATTTTCTTTTTAATATCAACCATTCTTGAGAAGTTCTGTTTTACAGCCTTAAATCTGTTAATTGACAGATAGACAGTATCTCCAAGAAGATCAAATGTACCTGTTGAAATGTATTCATAATCCTCTTTAAGAAACGGACCGCTTTTTCCGGTTTTGTTCTCAATGAATTTCGCTGTTCCATCTCTGTTAAGAATGAAAATCTTCTTTTCGATTGCTTTTACGGTTGGATCTTCAGAATGCTTGTATGTATTTGTACATGTCCATTTTCCATAAACTTTGCTTTTGACTTTATTTGCGCTTTCCTGATCTTTCTGAATCTGAGGCAGAGCTTCAACAACTTTTTTGATCTTTGCCAATGCGTCGGGGAGTAATTTTTTTGATGCGAGAGAATCGACTTTCTGCATCATTGTGTCAATACGCATGACCTGCATTCCTGAAACCTGAGATTTGACTGATGCAACCTGTCCGCGAAGTGCATTTATTTCACTTTCAATCTGAGGAATACTTGCCAGATATGATTTTTCGACCTGTGCAATTTCGGTTTTGAAATCCTTGGCAGCTTTATTTGCAACACTGTAGTTTTTACGGAAGTTTTCGTCTTTTGCCTGACGAAGGAAAAGCTTTGCCGGAGATAATAATGAATCAGGTATACCCTGTGCTTTTAATGCATCCATTCTTTTCTGTGCGTCACCAAATGTTTTCTCAGAAACACTGCATGCAAAAAGTGAAACAATAACGGTTAAACCAAGAAGTTTCACAAGACTTCTTTTATTCATGTCGGATCCTCTCTTTGAAGATTTAAATATGTACTTTGAAATATAAGGCAAAATTGATTGTGCCGCATATTTTTGCGACATAATATAAAGAAATACAAAGATAAGTTCTCAAAAAATAAGAGTCAAGTATAATCCATGCAGTAAATAGGGAAAATCGGGGCAGCTCCCGTGCAACTGGAGCTGCCCCTTTTCAGGAAGGAGGAGAAAAACTACTTTTTGACTTTAAAAGCTTTATAAAAGGTGTTTCCATCACGCTGTATGAGAAGCAGTACGGAATCGTTTGTCTTTACATCTTTAAGTGCCTGTTTAAAAGTATTTATATTTGATACAGCTTTTCGGTTTGCTTCGATTATAATATCGTTCTGTTTTATTCCTGCAATTTCAGCAGGTGACCCTTCTTTGACATCAAGTACAATTACTCCTTTTGTATTATTGTCAAGTTGAAACTGTTCTATATGCTCAGCAGTAATGTTTCCGGCCCTGATTCCAAGTGTAAGAGCTCCATCACCGGATCCGTTCTCAGCCTCTGCCCTGGGACTTTCCTGACCCTCTTTACTGTTTTCTTTGTCACGTCCTGACAGTGTTACATAAACGGTCTGTTTTTTTCCGTTGCGAAGCAGTTCAACAGGTACTTTTTTTCCGGGATGAACTGTGGCTACCTGATTTTTGAGTTCATTTGTATTTGTGACCGCTTTGCCATCAAAGAATTGAATAATATCACCGCGTTTAATACCTGCCTTCTCAGCCGGCTGACCCTTGAATACATCGCCTATAAGCACACCTTTTGTATTATTGTCAAGACCAAAACCTTCAATGGTTTCCGGGTTAAGATCCTGAATCATAACTCCAAGCCAGCCGCGGTTTACTTTCCCTTCGTAAATAAGATCTTCCATGATGTTTTTTGCCATATTGACAGGTATTGCAAAACCAATTCCCATATATCCGCCTGATTGTGTATAAATCATGGTGTTTATACCGATAAGTTCTCCCTTGATGTTGACAAGTGCACCGCCAGAGTTTCCCGGATTGATAGCCGCATCAGTCTGAATGAAATTCTGATAGCTGTTGCCGTCATTGCCTGCGGTTCGGCCAAGTGCTGAGATGATTCCAAGTGTTACAGATGATGACAGGCTGAACGGGTTGCCAATTGCGACAGCCCAGTCTCCCGGGCGGATTTTGTCGCTGTTACCAAGATAGGCAACAGGAAGGTTGTCAACCTTCTCTTTGATTTTAATAACTGCTACATCGGCAAGTGAGTCTGATCCGACAATTGCCGCTTCGAAACTCCGGTCGTCGGAAGTCTTGATTTTAATCTCATTTGCTCCTGCGACAACATGGTAATTAGTCAATATGTAGCCATCCTTTGACACAATGACACCAGAGCCCAGACTCTGCTGCCTGAACTCTTTCTTCTGTACTGGAGGCTGTTGTCTCTGATATTGTCTGGAGCGTGGATCTTGATTTCCAAAGAAATCATCGAACCCGAACGGGTCACCGAAAAACTGATAAAGCGGATTGTTGACATATGTCACAGTGTCAATTTTAGTGGGTATGACCTGAACAACAGTGGGTATGACTTTTTCTGCGAGATCTGCAAATACTGATTGAAATGCGTCAAACTGCGGTGCGCTTTTAATTTCGGGTTGTTTTTCCGCTCCAAAAGAGAGTGAACCGCGATGCGGCCGATCGCTGTCCGCAAATGAACAAGTGGTATAAATAATTGAAATGCCGACAATAAGAGCAAGAGACACAGTCAGTGGAATTAAAGGCTTTTTAAATGATGTATCTTTCAAGGGACCCTCCTTAAAATGTATTTAATAATATTATGTTACTATAAGTTTTGTAAACTATCAGAAATACGGATTATGTTTTGAAATTATTGTGAAAAAAATATTCGATACTTTCAGATGATTATACAATACCTGAGTTGGAAAAATAGACCATGATGCAGGTTTAACTGAAAAAGCAGCGAGGAATGTGCATGGTATCTGAAGTCAGTATGAATAAACGAAAAATGAAAGTAAATGAGGTGAAATCAATTATAAATTAAATCAGTTAATGTCGTAGTATTACAGTTTATTGACAGGGGGAAGATTGACAAAAGAACCGCAGAGAATGCATTGTGTTCTCTGCGGTTCTTTTTGTCAGACTTCGTGAGGAGTTTCTTTGTCAAGAGTTGTGACTGTTGATGTCCCGCCTTCAACAAATGATTGTTCGGAAATGCGAGTGAGTATCGAATTTTCCGCAAATTCTCTAAGTGTTAATGATCCCATATTGCACATTGTGGATTTCAGCTTTGCAAGTGTGACACCTGTGACTTCCCTTACTGATCCGACTATAGGAACGTATGCATCAACACCCTCTTCAAATTTAAGGTAGGAGTCTGATGAGTCAACTCCCTGATTGTATCTCTGCCAGTTTCTTGCCCTGTTTGAACCCTCACCCCAATATGGCTTATACATTCTGCCGCCGATGGAGACACGTGGAGTCGGGCTCTCGTTTGTCATTGCAAAATAACGTCCCATCATGACAAAATCAGCTCCCATGGCGAGAGCTATGATAATCTGTGTATCATTTGACAATCCTCCGTCAGAACAGACGGGAATGTAAATTCCTGTTTCTGCGAAATATTTGTCGCGTTCTGCAACAACTGCCAAAAGTGCCGATGCCTGACCCCGGCCGATTCCCTTTTGTTCGCGTGTTATACAGATGGAGCCACCGCCGATGCCGACCTTTACAAAATCAACCTGTGCCTCTTCAACAAGATATCTGAATGCATCGCCATCAACAATATTTCCGCCGCCGACTACTATTGAATCCCCGTATTTTTTACGGCACCAGACAGTTGCCTCTTTCTGATATTCAGTATAACCGTCTGATGAATCAAAACAGAGCACGTCAACACCTGCATTGATAAGTGCCGGAACACGTTCACTATAGTCATGTGTGTTGACCCCGGCCCCGGCGGCAAGACGTTTTTGTGAGTCAAGCAGCTCAAAGGGATTGTTCACATGGTCAATATAATCTTTTTTAAACACAAGTGAATGAAGTTTGTCCGAATTGTCAAGTATAGGGAGGCACTCTTTCTTATGTTTACGAAGAAGACTGTTTGCCTCGTGAAGAGATATGCCGTTTGTGCCATAAACAACATTCTCTCTTGGAGTCATATATTCACCCACCAGAGAAGAAAGATTGTCTTCAAATTCCCAGAAGTCCTTATCTGTCAATATTCCGACAAGTTTTCCAGTCCCTGTTCCGTCATCGGTAACGGGCATAGTTGAATGCCCTGTTTTTTTACGTAAGTTTACCGCATCTGCAAGTGTGCTGTCAGGCCGGAGATTTGAGTCTGATGGTACAAAACCGGCTTTGTGTGTTTTGACTTTAGTAACCATTGCAGCCTGCTGCTCGATTCCCTGTGAACAGTAGGTAAATGCAAGTCCGCCATTTCGTGCCAGAGAGATCGCCATTTCATGACCGCTTACCGATTGCATGCTCGCTGAAACAAACGGAATATTCAGGGTGAATTTTGGTTTCTGCCCTGATGCAAAACGACTGAGTGGAGTTTTGAGCGAAACATTTGCTACCTGGTGTTCTTTTTTCGTCAGGCGTGGAATGAGAAGGTATTCCGAAAAAGTTCTGGAGACTTCACTGATAATTCTAGCCATTTTGGGACCTCAGAGGGTTTAATTATAAAGAAATAAACTTATAAAGTAAAGAAATGCGCTTAAAAAATCAAGTCTCGTGAAAAATATTGGAAAAATAATTAGATTATCATATGAAAAATATTGATACATCTGCGAAAATAAACTATTTAAGAAGAGTACAGAGTTTAACTTTGCAACTTGTTTTTTTCCAGGTAGTTCTCAGTGGCATGATCTTTACAAATCACTTATATTCCGCCTGGAATAAAAAAAATGCAGTTGTGCAGGCATACGACGAAAAATTCTTAATAAATTTCTCATATATGTGATAAATTTTGGTTTTAATTTCTGAATCTGTGATAGTTCAAAAAGTTTTGGGATTATGGAAAGTATTAAAATTTCAGATATTTATGAGAATTTAACAGATAACCCAATTGGATTAGGTGATCTGATAAAGCCGAAGTTGCCGCAGAATATTCCTGATGGAAAAATAGAGGAAAGCCTGGGTAGCGGATATATTCAGGGAATTCTTGGAACCGGGGGTATGGCAACTGTCTATAAAATATGGAATCGTGATCTTGAAGTAAACCGCGCAGTAAAATTATTACATCCCAATTGTACTGAAGAAACCCGTCAGCGATTTCAAACTGAAATAAAGATTACCGCAAAACTTCATCATGCAAACATTATAGAGATTCATGCAGTTGGTCAGTGGCGTGATCTGCCATATATTGAAATGGAACTTATTGAGGGCATAACTCTTGATACTCTTATTAAAAAAAAGGGAGCTTTGCCTGTTGAGGTCTGTACATCTATAGGGATACTTATCGGACGGGCTTTACGTTATGCGCATAATGCGGAATATATTCTTTATGGGAATAATTATCACGGTGTGATACATCGGGACTTGAAGCCGTCCAACGTAATGATCAGTAATAAAGGTGCTGTGAAACTAATGGATTTTGGAATTGCACGTCCTACTGATATGTCAATACATACTACAGACGGATCAATTCTTGGAACAATGCAGTATCTTTCTCCTGAGCAGCTTGAAGGAAAAGAACTGGATGTGAGAACTGACATATACTCTCTTGGTACGGTGCTTTACGAACTTATAACAGGTGTAAAAGTTTTTCCTGATTTGAATGTGTCAAGGCTGATGATGTCAAAAGTTAAGAACCATTTCAGGGAGATAAGGGATTTTAATGTATTTGTACCTCTGGCGTTAAGACAGCTTGTACATAATTGCCTTGCACATAACAGGATACACAGGATTTCCGGTACAAATGAATTTTTATCGAGAATAACTGATATTCACCGGATGGTTTCCGACAGGACGCCTGAATCCATTCTCGCGGAATATATGAGTACAAGTGCATCCGGGGAAAGAAACGAAATAACATTGCGTAAACGCAGTCCTGCGGTTGTTATTACGTTTCTGTCAGCATCTCTGTTGATTGTGGCGTTGATAGTAAATTTCAGTAAGTTTTCCGAAATGTTCCGGGTCAATGCCGGGAGTAATGTTCTGCCTGCAGTGATTTCTGAAAATGACCGACCGGCAGGGAACCCGCAGATTAATGAAATAAATGTAAATAATATACAAAAAGAGAGTATATTGAAGGATCGTATAACAACTAAGCCTGATGGAATTCAGAAAAAAAGCAGCATTTCCAGGGATGCTTCAAATATAATAAATTCACATAAGTATGATAATCAGGAAAATCTGAATATTGACTATGAAGAGTTATTTTTCAGACAGATTAAAAACCGCCGGTTTGATGATGCATTGAAAAGTTTTGAAAGAATTCCGCAAAATGCAGTCTCTGATAAAATTTTAATTTACAGAATACGGGCACTGAGGGAAAGCGGACAGAAAAACGGGTTGAAAGATGCTTTGTTTACAAACAAAATTAACGATGCAGAAGTGTATCTTGAGAGAGCCCGATATTTTTATGAAAAGTCAGAGCCTCTTAAAGCATTGACAGAACTCAGCGAATGCGGAAAAGTATCAGCTGCATATATCGAAAGCGCCACTGCAAGAATTGAAATGCTGTATCTGAAAGCACAATGTAAAAGCATGGTATTTGACATTAATCCATCAACATTTTCACAAAATGAAGCACTTGACAGCTGGTTTGAAGTAAAATCCGAGCTTCAGATTGCAAAAGACCATCGCTATTATAGAAATGCAGATGCTGAAATGCAGAGAATCACAAGAAAAATGAATGCAGGCAGAGGATAGTGAAAATAATGAGAGTTACAATTGTTGTTTGTACAGCAGTATGCTGCTTTTTATGTAGTATGGTAAATGCAGGTGCTCCGGTTGAACTTGGCGGGGATCTTCCAAAAGTAATCACGGCTGATAAATCCCCATATCTCGCAATAACGGATCTGTATGTGCCTGCAGGGAAAACAGTAAATGTTGAGGCCGGTACTGTCATAATGTTTAAAAATTTTACCGCGATTCATGTCCGCGGTACACTTATTGCCAGAGGAACAGCGCAACGACAAATTGTTTTTACATCTGAAAACGATGGCAGGTTCAATAAAGAAACTGCACTGAATCCTACTCCCTATGACTGGAATGGCCTGTATATTCATAAGGAAGGTTTCGGGACCTCACTTGAAAATGTCAATGTGTTGTATTCTGTAAAGGGTGTGTTTTCTGAGACAAAATATATACGTATTGCTGATTGTGTTTTTAAAGATAACGGGCGCTCCAATTGCACCATTGAAGGTGATGAGAAAATAATCAATCAGGCTGCTCCATTTACTTATGATGTTTCTGTGAGAGATGCAAAAATTGACGGGGTGCCAATACGGATACTCAAAGATCCTGATGCCGCGCGTAGAAACGTTTTTCGTTATACGGGCCTTGGAATGTGTGCTGCCGGCCTCGTATTCGGCGGAGTTTTCGGATATCAGTGGTATAGTGCAAATAATGAATACAAAGAC
>Ga0209800_10002156_pt1 | contig 18043 bp, 23 predicted proteins | sample Higcelweek8metaG_FD_187174 | JGI IMG/M metagenome (GOLD analysis project Ga0209800, IMG submission 187174) | Freshwater pond sediment microbial communities from the University of Edinburgh, under environmental carbon perturbations - High... | ecosystem: Environmental > Aquatic > Freshwater >...
GATTTCCTTGCTGGATGAGGTTATCACCGTCGATAAGATGGGTCCATTGGCAACCGTATTGAACGGACAACAGGGCAAGATCGGACGACATCCATTGATCGGTTCAATGGCTGTGAGCAAGACCGAAGCTGACGGAAAAGTATCTACAACCGCCGGGAACAACACCAAGGGTCAGGTTGTGACCTTCAACCGCCGGGGTTTCAAAGCCGGTTGGAGACGTCGGGTTCGTTTGGAAGTTGAACGAATCCCTTCCACCGATCAGACCCGCATGGTTTACAGCATGCGACTTGGGCTCGGACGTTTCAGCGCAACCGGTGCCGCGAGTGGCATCGAGTGTGCGGATGTTATTTACAACATCACCTTGTGAGCTGATGGTGCGTAGGAAGTAATTAAAGGGCGGGGAGATCCGGGAGTGAAATCCCTGCCCTGAAAATTGAGGAGGTTTTAATGCCAAGAGAAAAAATTGCGATTTGGCCGAGCGATAAAACAAGCCGGATAACGACCAAACTGACGGAGACGTTGGGCGGAAACAGGACTTTGACCGTTGATGAAGTTAATCGGTACCAGGCTTTTTCGTTTGATCCGGCAGCTGCGCGGGATCTGACGTTGCCTTCCGAGGCAGAGTGTGCAGGATTGGTGCTGTTTATCAGCAACAAAGCAGATGGGGCGGAGATCATCTCGATCAAAAATGATAACGGGGATGTGATCTGTACCCCGACGCAAAACGAGGCAGCAATCATCTGGTGTGACGGTGTCGGCTGGTATGGTCTCGTCGGAAGTCAGGCATAGGAGGTGATGTATGGGTGCTAGTGCCGGACAATATCCGTTGAAAGGGCGATGGGTTCGCAGCCGAAAGATTACGTTTGCGGATAAAAACAGTACCAAGGCGATTGTGGACGTGCCTGCGAAGACATTTATCCCTCCGTATGGGGTTGCGATTATTGTGACCACCTTGTTTGACGGGGGAACACCGGTAATCGATATCGGTGACGGAACCAACGCTGATGGTTGGATTGACCAGGTTGATATTACCGCGACAAGTACCGGAACGTATGCCGGGACGGAGACCAACACGGCTGCGTTTGCTGTGAACGGTAAATATTATGATGCCGCGGACACGATCGATGCTGTTCTGCCGAATGAGGCAATCACAGCCGGTGAAGCATACGTGATGGTTTACATGGTGGATGTTTCGGACGTGATTGACGATTAATTTTGCTCATGGCTGATGGCTCATGGCAAAAGATTAAGAAATTATGTGATCAAGGGATGGGGAGTTTTTCCTCCCCATCCAGGAGCAAAAAATGAGATTCAAAATTAATTGGCGGTACAAAAGTTCTCTGGGTGGACCATGGCTGAAAGGCGATGTGGTCGATCTGGACGAAAAGTTGGCAAAGGCGATTCAAATAGATTCGCCAGGCGTTTTGAGCGAATCCAAGTCGAAGCCGGTGCAGAACACCATGCTGGCTGAGGCTGAATTTTCCAGGAAAACCGAGGAAGCAAAGGTGGTTGAGCCAATCACTGAAAATGATTTCAAAGCAGTCGGAAAAAAGTCAGGTAAATAAATGAGCCAGATCTATTGCAGTGTGGGTGATTTACTGGAAGATCTCGATATCGATGGTGTACGCAATCAAAGCGAGACGCGGATCCTGGATAAGATCAAGTTTGCCAGCCGGTGGATTGAGAACAACATCGGAAAGTTTATTCCGATGTCGGAAACCAGGCGGTATGACGGGGATGGCACTAAGGAAATGAACGTGGATCCGATTTTGGCAGTGACCTCGATTGTAGATGATCTGATAACTTTGGGCTCTACGGAATATTTGCTGTACCCGCGTAACAGGCTATGGCGGAATGGTCCGTATGTGCGGATAAAAATCGATCCGGATGCGACCTCGCTTTACAACTGGAGCCTGGAGGATGACATTATTGTGATCACAGGAAAGTTTGGGTTGTATGAAGAAAGTATCGTAACCGGTGCAACCGTGGCCAGCCAGACCGACAGTTCGACTTCGTTGGTGGTGGATGATGCGCACGGGATCACGCCTGGTGCTGTGCTTTTGATCGAGAGTGAACAAGAATCGGTTGATGCTGTTGGCGCTGCAACCGACAGTACGGCAAACACGAGCACGGCAATGGATCTGGACGACGAACAGGTGACTTTGACTGATGGGACGAAGGTCAAGATCGGTGAAGTGATCAGGATCAATTTTGAACAAATGAAAGTGATCGATATCTCCGGAAATGACATTCTGGTGCAACGCGGCTGGAATAAAACCATGCGGGTAGCACATTTGACTGCCCAGGATGTTTATATCTACCGGACATTTACAGTAACACGTGGGGCAAATGGGACCAGTGCAGCTGCGCATACGAATAAAGCAATTTCGCGCTATGTGGTTCCGGCTGATATTTTGTCGCTATGTAAACAGATGGCTGGATTGATGCTGCGCAAGACTGATTCTGAATATGCAGGCAAGGTTGGCAATGCCGCGACCGGTGAGACATTTTACTTTAATGAGTTTCCGAAGGAAACGATTGACCGGATTTCGGCAGCATATTTTGTTCCTTTGATTTGAGGATAGATGATCGGTTATGAAATTGAATTTGAAGGATTGGAAGAACAGATTGCCCTTTTCGAAGGTTATGAAACGCTGGCCGGTCGTGAGTTGGGTATTGCGATGCAAAAAAGTGTGCTCAGCATCCAGGATGCTGTTGTACATTTTGCACCAATATACCAAGGCATACTTCGCGGATCGATCGGAAGTAAAGTGACGGAGATATCGACATTGAGTTTGGTTGGGCGTGTTGGTACATCTTTAGTGGATGAGCTGTACCCACAGGTGATGGAGTTTGGGCGGGAAGCGGGAAAACTGGTTCCGCCGTACGAACCGATGAAAGCCTGGGTGGAAAAAGTAATCCACCCACGGAGTACAGATTTGCGACGGATTACGAATGCGATCCGGTTCTCGATTGCCAGGAAGGGGATCAAGGGCCGAGAGTATCTGAAAAAAGGCTGGGAAGCCAGCCAGGATAAAGTGAAAGGTTTTTTTGCCCAGGCGCTTGAGAATATCGCAAATGGGTTGAGCAATAAGAAAAGCTAATGCAGAAAGAGAAAAATGGCAATTACAATCTGGCTGGATAAAATCTCTGAGGTGTGGGGTGGAATTGAGGCTGGCAACAAGGGCACGAAGTTGCGCAGCTATTTTACTTTTAAAAAAGCTGAGTTCCCGGAGAGTCTGAGTGTTTTCCCGTGCGTTTTGAGTTACACGACCAAGCTTGGAAAACTGCAGTATTCTGCCGGTGGTCCGAATATTTTGGTGTGGGAGGGTATTTCAGAATTTCACCTGTACCCGAATGTCAATAAGGGAAATTATCCGGACATGATGACCTGGTATGAAAAGATTATTAGAGCAACTGCAGCAAGCCTGGAGCTGGGTGGAATTGTTGAACATTTTATTTTAAGCGGTACGGACCCGATTGTTCCTGGCGTTTTACGCTATGGCGGGGATGAGCCGCATTTGGGTTTGTTGGTGAAGTGGCAGGTCAAAGAAAATCTGTCCATAACCGTGAGTGTATAGGAGAAAACTATGGCGAATGAAAAATTACGATTGATGCAATATGGTCCGGAAAGTACGCATGGTACAGCTGTGGCAGCGACCAAGATTTTACCGATGGCTGTGCCTCCGATTTTACCGGATCGGGAAGCGATTTACCCGCGCGAGGATGTGGCCAGGCGCACGGATGCGTACCGGTCTTATATCGCCGGGCGGATGGTGAAAGACAAGCTCAAATGGGATTCTGCTTACTGGGAAAGCCAGGCGATGCTGTTTTCATGCTCGATTCAGGGTGGAATCACGCCGGTTGAACAAACGGTCGATCAGGATGATTATCTGTTTGCTTATGATCCGCCGATGGATAACACAGACCCGGCACAGAATTCGATCACGCTGGAACGTGGTGACGATGTGTTCATGGTTGAATCGGAATATGTGATGTTCAACCGGTTGAAAATCTCCGGAGATATCAACCAGGAAGGCAAAGATTCAACCGAAAAAATAGAGGTGGAATATTTCGGCAGGCAAAATACGGTGACAGCGTTTACCCCAGGGTTAACACTGCCGGTTTTGCATCCGATCAACAGCAAACTGACCAGATTATTTGTTGATACAACCTGGGCAGGGGCGGGCAGCACCGAAAAAACATTAACGTTGCGCTCGTATGACGTGGAAATTTTGAGTGGGTTACACCCGAAATTGTTCGGATCCGGAAATGAGTTTTTCGATACGCATGGTCCGGGAGCGCTCAACTTTCTGGCTAACTTTGTATTGGAAGGAAATGCCAACGCAGCTGCAATCTATGCGGCTTTTCTGGCACAGTCTTTGGCGGTAGTGCAATTATCGACCGGCGGACCACGGATCGGGACCGGAGATTATTTCACCAGGGTGTTAAAGATGGCCGGTACCTGGGAAAAACCGATTCAGCTGAGCAGTGCGAGCAACGGAAATAATCTGTTTGCCTGTATTTTGCATGGCATGCTGGATGTGACCAGCGGAAAATTGCTGACGGTTGATTTGACAGTGAATCAGAATACTTTGTAGCTGGTAGCAATGTCAAAAGAAATGAAAGAAGGTACTTTTGTTTGAGATTCCAAAGATTTTTGAAGAAATAAAAATGAAGGATTATGCTCCGGAGTTTGGCGAGCTGAAATTGAAGGTATGGGTCAACCCTCCGCAAAAATTGCTGGGAGAGATCAACGATCTGGCAAAAAATTTTAGTGCTGAGGAGGTAGGTCAGGCAGCGGAATTGATCGGAAAGCTGTGGGGTGAGACACCGGAAAAGGTTACGGAGCTGGTGGAACATGCCAGCGAGACGGATCCACGTTTATTTCAGTGGATGATTGTGCGCACCTTCAAAGTAATTCAGGAACACCGGCAAATTGTAAAAAAAAATTGGAAGCAGGAGTATATGAGCTAGCACGGACAAATAAGACCAGTGAGGAGTTGCTGGGAAACGTGCTTTTATCACAAAGGTTGAATGTGATTTTGAGAGGTCCGTTTTTTGGACCATGGGACATGGAAGGAATTCCGGAGGAAACGGTGGAACAAATATTATCGCTTGAAAAAATAGGCGAATTACAGGCAGGATTTACCCAGGTAGAAAACCGTTTTGCGGAATGGAGGGCGCAGCATGGCGGAATCTGAGCTAGATCTGATCATCCGTACCAAGCAGGAAGGTGCGAACGTCACCGATGAAGCTGTCAAGGACCTAAAAGAGCTGCAGTCCGGTTTGACGAACACAGAAAAAGCCATGGCCGGAACCAGGTCAACGGTGGGTGGTCTGGATAAAGATTTCAAGGCATTTGGCGGTTCTGTTGGTTCTACCGCTGATTTGATGTCCGGGCTGGGGATGAGTATTCCACTGACACCTATGATGTTATTCGGCCAGGCGATGAAAGCCGGGATCGACTACACCAAAGATGCTGTGGCGGAGTGGTCTGATTACGTGGATCAGATCTCGGTCATGGCCGGTTATACCTCCACATCGACGGAAGAAATGAGCCGGTTATACCAGATTGCGGACGATCTGCGCATCCCGGTCAGCTCGCTGGAGATGGCACTTAAAACAATGACGCAGAACGGTGTCAGTCCTTCGGTTGAGGGACTTGGAAAACTGAGTGACCAATACCTGGCGATCCAGGATCCCATCAAACAGGCGCAATTTTTATATGACAATTTTGGACGTGCCGGGCAGGATATGGCACGTTTTATGGGTTTGAGTTCGGATGCTATCAGGGACAATGCCGCTGCAGTTGAAGAGTGGATGATCGTGACCGGTAAATCCGAAGAAGTGATGATGGAGTACAAGGCAGCACAAGACCAAATGGAAGAAGCGAACCAGAGAGCGGCATTTACCTGGGCAACGCAAGTAACGCCAACAATAACTAAATTTAAGCTTGCAATTTTGGACACGAACGACCAGATCCGTGAAGGTGAGTTAAGCTGGTTGCGGTATATGGGAGTTTTGAGCCTGGTGCAGGAAGTTTGGCTGGGTGTGAAAAACTTGTTTTCTGATACATCGATTCCTTCTCCGATTTCCGGAGGTACGACAACCGGATCCGGGCGTGCAGGCGGTGGAGATGTCTTCCCTGGGGTGAGTTACCCGGTTGGCGAGCGCGAAAAAGAGTGGTTTACCCCTTCGGTTCCTGGCACAATCACGTCAGGTGGTGGCGGTGGTCCGATCACGCTGATCATCCAAGCGGATAACATTGTCGGGACAGTGGACGAACTGAGCGAAAAACTTCTGCCAGCCATCGAAAGAGGTATGCGACAACTGGGGTATAGCCGTGGCTAAATATAACGATTTTGCCTATGGTTCCGGAACGAAATACGGAACGGATGCGCCGGTAGAAACCAGCGATCCGACCAGTAAATCAGTCTGGATTTTGACGGTGGACTGGAACAATGACGGGTCCTTCGATGGTACCAATGAAGCGCAGTGGATGAGCAATATTCCCAGTTTCCGACGCGGGCATAATTTCTATGTAGCCCAGGATGGAAATGGGTTTGAGGGTTTTCAGCCTGGAAAAGCCATCCTGCAAATGGACAACGAAGACAGGCGCTATGACCCATACAATGCCAGCTCTCCGCTGTATCCAAATGTGGTGCCGGGAAGAAAGGTACAAATCTCGGTCAAAGAAGTGGCAACCGGGAGGGTGGATGTGGTCATGACCGGATTCATCGAAAATATTCGACCGGCGAATGACGAATCGAAACAGGTTTATATTGATGTGGTGGACGGCTTGAAGTCACTGAATGAGGGCGAATTTACAGTGGCAACGCCGGTCTATCGTACCAATATCAGCGATTGCATCCAATCCGTGCTGGATCTTTCAGACTGGAGTGGACCGCGTGCGATCGACAGCGACAGTCAGCCGGTGGTGCGCTGGGCGCCTGAGTCAGCCAATCCGATGCAAACGCTGAGGGGATTGAGCAATGCCTGCCTGGGAAATATTTTTGTAGACAAACTGGGGAAGATTAATTTTTACAGCAGGTCGCACAATTCCCAACCGACACATACGTTGGGGCAAGCGGACGTTTTGAAAAATATCCAGGTAAGTATGCCCTGGGAAAACGTGCGCAACGCCGTGACCTGCATCGCCAACAAGCCGATGAAAGGCGAGCTGAAAGATATTGTGGCACTGCCAAGCCCGTTCCGAATTGTGATTCCTTCTTCAACATGGCGCAGTGTAACGCTGGATCTGGATGGCGAGTACATCGACGTGCAATTTTTCGGGATTACCGCCAACACCGATTCCGGCGGCGGGGGGATCGATATTACCAACGTGGTCGATTACACCTATTCGATCGGAGCGAAGAGCGTAACTTTTTCATTTTCCACGCCGGTGAATGGCTATGTGACCTCGATCAGTTTGAAGGGCCGGGAGTACATCCCTAAGCAGGTAAAATTCAACGCAAGCGATACGGTTTCACGGGCGGCTTATGGCAACCGACGGTTTATTTTGGATTCGGAGTGGCTGCAGAATATCAACCATGCTGAGGCGTTTGTAACGATCATCAAAAATGCATTGAAGGATCCGAGCAAAGCGCCGCGGTTGGTACTCCAGGGCAGACCGGACATTCAATATATGTTCGATTTGCTGAATAAGGTGACATTTACGAGCGCGACTCTGGATATTTCTGCGACTTTTTACGTTGGTTCGATCGAGTTCCGCTGGTTGAAAGCTGGTGGACAGAGCGTGCAGACCATTTTGACGTTGCAACCCTTGATTTACGACACGAGCACGATTGCGGATGATCCGTATGATCCGGGTTTGCCGGAAGTTCCGACGGTGCCGGGGACCGGGCCGGGGACGGGAAATATCCCGCCACCCAGTGAAGTAATCCTGGATTGTATTGCGGATGCGAATGCAGCGCAGAACGGACCGTATACCATGTTTTCGGACGGTTATTTTGAGCTGTTGTCGACCAGTTCGGTGCAGCAAAAACTGAATATTCCGTTCCCGTGTGTTGTACGGATGGGGACGGCTTCATATCCGACCTATGTGTCATTGTATGTTTCGCGCCAGATCTATGTGGATGGGGTGTGGTATTTAACGCAGAGTGAAACATTTTATGAAGTGTGGGCGATTGACAGCACGGGTGCGCCATTGTTCAAGGCGGATTCGGTGATAACCCAGGGCGATTATATTACAGCGACGTTTCATCCAAGCGTTGGCACCGTCGTGGGCGGGTTCCGGGTGGTGATGGTCCGGAGTCCGGAATATGATTTCCTTAATGGACATACGTTTGATTTCTCTAACGGCTCTCAGGGATGGAGACCGGCGAATCAGGATGCTGGTTATCCGAGAGGAGATATATTTTTACCAGCGTCGGCGCGCCCAGCATGGAACGCACTGTATTGGAGTTGGATTGGTAATTTGAAAATAATACCTAATCCACTCAATGAATCTCTTGGCGGTGCCGATTATCAAAATGTTTGGGCGTTGTTTCCCAGCCAAAAGATTTATGGTAAAGCGGGGGCAACGATGACGGCCGATGCTGTAAATGTTAATGACACCCCTGGATTCCAGGCAATAGGGATACTTTATACGGATAATTCCTGGGATTTCAAAGAAGCTCCAGGAGTTGGAAAAATAGCTGTGTGTAGTGCGCCTAATTATGGGAAAGAAGTTAAGGCGTTTCAGTTTCACGTAAACTCGGCACAATATAACGGAATTTTTTATATTGATAACTGCACAATCGAAGGCTTTGACTTGGCTCCGGCTGACAGCATGAAGTTAATCGTAAAATCGGCATTCGTTTCCAACATCTGCGCGATTCCGTAAAGAAGAAAGAGAAGGCAAAAGAGTGGCATATCCAACAAGTTTAGATAGTTTTTCAACCAAGACTGATTCCGTGGGCGGAGTTGGCGGTGATTACGTTGTAGCGGCTCACATCAACGCTCTGCAGGATGCGCTACTCCTCATCGAGACCGAGCTGGGGACAGATCCGGCCGGTAGCGCAACGGATGTCAAGACCAGGTTGGCAGCAGCTATGATGGCTGCCGGTTATGTGAAATTTGGTCCGGGAACGACGCTGACGATTGCATCGGGGGTGGTGACGTTGACGGGAAATTATCACAAGGTCGAGACCGAGGGTGCGGGTGCATCCGACGATCTGACCACCATCAACGGGGGAGCGACCGGTCAGGTGCTTTTACTGCAGTCGGTGGCGGATGCTCGGAACGTGGTGATCAAACACGGGACCGGAAATATTTATTGCGTGGGTGCAAAGGATATTACCCTGGATGTGAATTACGAAATCGCGGTTTTGGTGTACGACAACGGCAATACGCGCTGGGTGGCGGGGAAGTTCCCGGCCGGGTATTCGCTGGTGGGAACATTGACCGGTGGCGGCACGATCGTGACGGGTGGATTCACGCTGACGGTTCCTGCGACGGGGACAGCGGCATTGCTGGCGGTGGCGAACGTCTTCACGGCTGATCAGAGCATCATCGATAAGAATTTTATTTTTGGGACGACGACCGGGACGAAGTTTGGGACGGCGACGAATCAAAAGTTCGCGTTCTGGAATAAAACGCCGATTGTGCAACCGACCGCGCTGACAGCCCAGGATACGGCCTTGACCCACAGCGCGCCTGGTACGCCGGATTATGTGATTGCGGATCTGGTTAATGTGAGCGGGTATGGGTTCACGACTTTGGACGAAGGCTTGTCTGTGTTGAAGGTGATTGCGAATTTGCAGACGCGGGTGGCTGAATTGGAAAGTAAACTGCAGGCGTTGGGCCTGTTGGCATAAAGAATAGGAGAAATGAAATGTTGAAACGTGAAGCGCAAGTAAGAACCGGGGTTGCGATTGCAGCCGGTGCTCCTTTGAGCGGTGTGGTGGATGTACGCGAGATGGCGGGCGGGTTTTTGAAGAACGACGGAACGAACTGGACGGCTGCGGATATTGTCTTTGATGTGTGCGAGAAGGTGGATGGAACGTTCACGACGTTGAAGGATGAGTTTGGGAATGCGGTGCGGGTCTCGGGTCTGGCGACGAATGCAGCGGAGGCAAGGAAACTTCCGGATGAGCTTTTTGCCTGCCATTATTTTAAGTTGCATTCCGTGGCGGTTGGGTTGTTGACGAATGTCAACCAGGTGGCTGCACAGAGTTTCAATGTAATTTTGAAAGGATAGTTTATGGACCACAGAAAATTGACGGGTGGAGGTGATGCGGGCTTCCGGCTAAATACCGGGTTGGCAACGTTTACGCCCGGGATGGCGAAGCGGAACGGAGGGGGTCCGTTTGCTGCGGGGGTGATGGTGCAAGGAAAGAGGGATGTAACTGGCATTGGAGATGACATCGGATTATTAAGAGGTAGTGAAATAAAGACAGGCTTCTTTCCAGTATTTGATGTAAATCAAGGATCATTAGTTCTTTGGATCACACCAGAGTGGAATGGGAATGACAATTTAGAACACTATATTTTTACTCCTTCTGCAGGTGTTCCGAGCTTATTCAAATATTCTGATAATAATCTTTATTTTGCTCTTTTGGGAGTAAGTAATTTAATTTCTGTAGATGTGTCTGGTTGGGTTGCTGGAAATACTTATTGTGTTGTTTGTAGATGGGACAGCAAAAACAAATTTGACGGAACAAACTATGCGTGTCTTTCCATAAATGATGTTAATTCATTTGGAAGAACAACTTCATGGACTGCAGTATCTCCATTAGCATCAATGTTTATTACATACTCTATTTATCCATCGGTGAACGCCATCATCGAAGGTCTAACCATCTACCGCCGAGTCCTATTCGATGGAACATACGGTCATGACATTGGCAACAGTGACGAGATCGCACAGATCTATAATGCCGGGACAGGCAAGGACCCAACAGAGATCACTGGATCATGGGACGTTGTATTCTGCTTACCGACAAATGCAACTGCTGGTGCTTTAGTGACAGGGACAGGTGAAGCATGGTCACATCCTCATTCAAGTAATTTGCTTGGTGTAGATGTTGGATTTATGGCAGCGGATACGGCTTGGGATGGTTGGGCTTCAGAAGGAAGTCCTATTAATCCAGCAAAACTTGATACGGCAGAAAAATTATTTAATTGGGGATATAAATTTGAGAGTGACGCTGCCAATGAAGGATATAAAAAAGTGCTGTCAGATCAGACTGCAGGTGCTGATTTTGTGTTACGTGCTTTAGGTTTCAGTGATGATACTGTTGGCCAACCGAAAATTGTCATTTATGACGAAACAAACGGAGCAGAAATAACGTCATTGGCAGGATCGACAAGTAGTACAGATATAGTTCCAGATGTATTAATTTTTTCATTTGAACTTCCTACCGTTGCTCGTGCAGGCGTGGCAGCGGATTGTGTAAGTTTCAGCGTTAAGTTGATCAATGCTGCAGGAAGTGGGGTAGTTGGGTGGCATCAATGCGAGCTTCTGGCGAATTTGTTGGATAATCCTTCGCTTGATTATGGTGCTGTGGCTGATCCGTGGATACCAGATGCGTGGATTGGTGGTGGAATAGATGCAGGAGAATCTACAAAAGAAACTTCAATTGTGCATAGTTCGAAGAGTTCTCTATTACTAAATGCAAACGCCTATGATGAAGCTTTTTACCAAGTGATTTCAGCAGCGTCTGGTAAGTTTTTCTGTACTGGTGCATCAGTAAAAATATCGGGTGGTGATCCTGCTCTTGCCAGTCCAGACGTAGTACGTCAATCCACAGTAGACGACCCCTGGAATTGGACATTACCAACCCTTTTATGGGCAAATGTCAAACGTGTTGGACGATCAATTGGTGGAACACCTAGAATGTATATTCGAAATATTGGAGGTAATGGATATTTTGATGATCTCTATGCCTTCGCTCTCGATGATGTTTCTATTACCGCAACGCCAGCAAGTCTGGCAAACAGTCAGGAGAGTGGTGGAATCAGGGTGGATGGATATGATTTGTTGACTCAACCAATTCCAGCAGGGAAGTTGAAGGCAACGAGTGGAGAAATACAATTCAAGTTTATTCCGAGACATTCTATTGGAATAGTTGATAAATTTAACTCGCCTGTTGAATATATGTTTCTAGCTTCGGGTGCTGGTAGTTACATTGGTGTATATCTTAATGATAATCTAATTTCATTTAGCACATCTGATGGTGTGACTCTTAGTGGAGTTAGTGCAGGAATTACTGGATTGCTTGCAGCAGGGAATACTTACACAATGAAAATCAAGTATACAGCTATATCTCGCAGTCTCTATATAAATGGGATACTCATAATTAACGTTTCTGAACCAACTAATTTTGCTGCTAATCCTCTAACTTCCGCAGCATTTACACATTCAACTGGTGGGGCTTCACCAGATATGGTCTTTTTAAATTAAAGGAGTAGAAAATGGCAAATGTTTATCGAGCTAATGTTTTAAAAGTTGAACCCGCCACTGGCGGGACCCTCCACGCGGATACTTTTGTGGAGTTACGGAAGGGCACCAGTCCAAATTTCACTTGGGAGGTAATCTCAAACGGACATTTCACCGTGGTTTTGAATACGGATGATATCAATGGGATCCTGAATAACGCGGCGCTTACCATTGTTCAGAAACGGGGAGCGATTCGAGATATCATCAAGGCAAAGGCGTTGGCTCAGGGAGTGGACAAGACCGATGAAGCATACGCCGGGATCCTGGGATTGATCACATTCCCGGATCTGATTACGATCAGGCAGTAGTATGGCGGGTGAGGGGATGGGTGAAACGGTGTCTATGGACACAGGCTCCTTTGGGAGCACACAACTCGGGCATACTATTACCCGCAAGTTCACCAGGTTCGAAGTACCAAATGACCCCCTTGATCGACCGTTTCAGCCGCTGCGCGTCCACATGATCTACCAAAACGTGCAGCCACCGGCGCAAAGTCTCCCGATCTTTGGTGGCAAACACAGTCCGTAAGTTTTCAGCCAGGTTGATGATCTCTTCATCGCCTGGCTGATTCTTTAATCGCTCAATCCGCATTTCTCCGGATGTAATCTCGTCTTCATTCTCTGCCAGCTCAGTTTCCTTCTTCCGTAGGCTCTCCATCACTGCCTGGCTGTGTCCGTAATTTGCGATCGCATCCGAGAGCCGGTTGATCTGCCCGGTCAATTTGGTGTTGTGCCGTTTGAGCAGCTTCAATTTCGCTTTCAGATCAGCAATCTCTTCCGCCGATCCATCCCTGCGCATACGTTGCAGATCGATCACATTTTGTGTATTCAGGATAACCTGCATCAGGTCCTGCAGGATTGCCTGCTCGACCTCGTCCTTTGGGATCATGCGAGCTGCACAATCCTCTCCGAAGCTTTTTTTTTGCATCGAACATGCATAATATTTCCGTGTCGCACGGCTGAACTTGACCGTATGCCCGTGCATCCAGGATCCACACAGCTCACATTTCAGCAATCCGGTCAAAATGTAATCGCTGGCGATTGCTCGCGGGTGTTTGGCCGGGTTGTCATCCTTTTTTACTTTGTGATTTTTGCCGGTGGTCTGTACCGATCGCCAGGTTTCGGCATCCACAATCGCTTCACAGTAATTTGGGATGCGATGCTTACCATATTTCAATTCCCCTTTGTAGATCGGATTCCGGAAAAACGTGACCCAGCTCCATTTGACATTGTAAAGCGGTGCTTCATTCTGGATCTGCGAAAGTGGCAATCCCATGGCACGCATGGCAAATGCCCTCTGTACCAATGGCACCAGCTCCGGATCCGGATCCCAACGGTGGACAACATGCGGCTTTCCATCGCGCCTGGTGCCGATTTCAACCGGGATCCTGCGCATACCTCGCGGAGGTGTTCCTCCGATAGCGCCGTAAACGGTGATGTTATGGGATTGCCCTCTTTTGACATCGTCGGAAAGTCCCTCTAAGAATTTTGCATTCATCCAATCGACTGCAGCTTCGAAAAACCGACCATCCAGACCGGCCGGGATATTTTCATTTAACGAGTGGACCAAATACCCGCGTCTGCGCAGATCGGCTTTGTAAAATTGGGCGTCATCGATCTCGCGTGCGAAACGGGATAAACTCCAGATGATAATCCCAGCCTCCGGAGCTTTGTGGCGAAAATGGTCCATCATAGCCAAAAAGCCATTCCTGCCAACGGTGGAGGATCCCGGCGCGGCTTCATCCCGGAAGATGCGGGAAAGCACCAGGTTATTTTCTTTACACCAGGTGCGGATTTGCTTTTCCTGCTGGGCAGTGGAAAGATCCTGAGCATCACCTCCGGAGTCGCGCAGGTAGGCGGCAACGGAAGAATCTGGTGCGAAGGGACAAGGGTTCATTCGAATGTTACCGACCAGCCACCTTCTGCCTTGATTTCTAAAGTGGTAGTGTCATTTGGTATGATAACTTCTCCCTGATAAGGCGCAATCTCGTTAATAATGAGATCGGAGTAATCTCCGTATGAAATTACAATGAAATTACTTTTACCCGGGCAATTGAATTTTCCGGTTGTGTAATTACGATCGATCAAAAGTACATCATCCCCATTACCGGAGTAAGAATTTGAGGAAGGAACTCGAGAGAGAATGTCTTTATTGAGTTGTTCAATTTTTAGTGACCAGTTACCATCTGCATTTATTTCAAAATATGTTGTGTTTTCATCATCACGGAAATCAACAGGTATTTTCCCATGATAATTACCAATGTCATTAACTAAAAGATCAATGGCTTCTTTGTTGGAATCCAGATTTTGAATTATAAAATTACTACTTCCTTTGTGATCAATAATTAAAATTGCCGGTCCAAAATCTTCTGATAACTTAATTACCTTATCTCCATTGCCGCTAAAAATGGCAGATTTTGGGACAAAGCTTGATTTTGATTCATTTGAGGTATTAGAAGACGAAGGATTACTTGAAGAAGGAATGTCATTATTTTTATTTCCTGGTTTTAACAATAATCCGCATATAAAAATAATAACCAGTACCAAAACAATGATGATTAAAGGTGTGCGATCAATCTTTTTGGGTGTTTCCGATGTCGGAATAATTGGATCTGGTATTTCAATCTTTGGCTGATCTTTCCCGCAAAATCTGCAAATAATCGCTTCGTTTTGTATGATTTCTGCGCAAAATGGACATTTCTTCATAGTTTCCCCATTATTCTTTCTATCGATCTAAAAAAAACTTCAAGTGAAAAACCAACCCCGATCGCAGTGGGTAATTCGATCGGGTGAGCTGGTAAAAGTATCATGGCGATATTAGCAAGGAAAAGCGGTCGTATGATCGGATGCCTGGAAAACCATATTAATCGCAAACAGGCGACCGAAAGTTTTTTCTTACGGGTGCTCATCCTTTTCCATTGTTTCGGTAACATAGTCCCCCTTTTGTTCGGCGAGAAAGCGGATAAAGTCTATTGCTTGCCTTCGTTGGTTCAATGGCAATTGCAAAAGTAAAAATTCGGCTTCCACAGTCAATTGATCTTGGTTTTCATTTTTTGGTAAAAGACCAGCCCATCTAAAAACTTCTTCTACTGGCAATTTCATTGCTTTTGCAATTGCTTGAAGCGTTTCCGGAGTGGCTTTTCTTTCCCTGTTAATAATTCGGCTAATTATCCCTTTACTTACTTGTGCGCGTTTAGCTAAATCAGCTTGAGACCAATTCATCTTATTCAAATATTCAATTAAATAATCCGAAAGATCAAAATCCTGGGTTGTCATATAGCAACATCTTAACATAATCAGTTCCCTTATGTGTCAACAGTAAGTTGCTTCTTGACAACATTTGAATATATTTGTATAATTTTGGTTGTCAGCAAGCAACTATTAGTTGACAAGAAAGATTGGAGAACAAAAATGGCAGATCAGGTTTGGGTAAACACGCAAATGCCGGTGGAATTGAAAGAAAAGCTGGAAACAATCGCAACGTTGGACGAACGCAGTGCCAGCGCAACGATCCGTTTATTAATTGCAGCTGAGTGGAAGCGCCGGAATATTTCTGAAATAGTCTCACAGAAAGAAAATAACACGGTTGATTGCTAAATAGTTATTTTTGTTGTCAAAAAAAAGGATGGATGAAATGTATTCAAAGATTTTGGATCAAAAAACGTATCTGGCGGTTGTGCAAGCCGCGCCGTTCGTTCCGGGGGAATATGACCGGATCGCTTTCGAAATTGTCCATATTCTGGGCAGTTCGCTGAAAACGGAAGAGCGGGAGCCTTTCTCTCGTTCCATCTCCGAGCTGAGCGAGAAATTGGCTGCCTTTGAAGTTTCCCCTGCCCAGGTGGGGCGCATCGTCGGTGAATTGGGGCTGGTGAAGGTTCGCAGGCGGGATGGTTACCATGTCTATTTCACAGCCAAGCAACTGACTATCCTGGGTTTTGCTTTACGAGAGCAGGTGAAGTGATGGAATTCCTGAACCAATTCTCTGCCTGGCTGGATGACCGGGTTTCCAGCCCAAAGACGATCAGTTCCTATCTGCAGGATCTGCGCATTTACATGCGCTGGTTTGAGCAGGTAAACGGCTGCTTTTTTTCTCCGGAGTTAATGAACTCGACCGATGTGCGCCATTTCCGTGCGCATACCCTGGATGTGGAACGGCGCAAACCGTCCACCTGGAACCGGCGTCGGGCATCCCTGGCAATGTTCTGCAGTTTTTGCGAACAGGAGCTGCAGATCCCACTCTTCCGCATGAATCGTATTCCGAGGGCGGAAGAGATTGCACAGGCTCCGCGTTGGCTATCCGAGCAGGACCGGCGCAAATTGTTGCGCGAGCTGGAGATCCAGATCAATGCCGCCAACACATCGCAACGAAAATCGCGGGCAATCCGAGATCAGGCAATCATCGGCTTGATGGTCTTCGCCGGGCTGCGTATTTCGGAGGTTTTGGACCTCAAATGCATGGATGTGGAGCTGAGCGAGCGCAAAGGATCGGTCACGATCCAATCCGGAAAAGGCGGTACACGCCGGACGGTCCCGATGAGCACAACGCTGCGCGAAATGGTGCAATTCTATCTGCAGGATCGATCTGGAGCGTCTGAATTTCTGTTTTCTGGCGAAAAAGATGGCAATCTCACGCCTAGAGCCGTACAGAAACGGGTCCAGCAGCTGGAAACGCGTCTGGGGATCGATGGATTATTTCCGCATGCTTTGCGGCACACGACTGCCAAATCTATGCTGGATGGCGGGGCAAAATTGACCCAGGTACAGCGGATTATGGGGCACAAGCGCATCGATACGACTACACATTACACGATGCCTTCCCAGGAAGATTTACTGGAAGCCCTCGAGCTGGGGGAGATTGGAAGGGGTGCAAAATGATGGCGGATCCGGAATTGATGCTGGTGGCTGCAATTGGAATGGCGTTTATTTTGTTTTTGGCTTTTATGGCTTTGTTGAGCGATTCAATGAATACCTATTTTGAAAGGAGAAAAAAGTTATGGAGAAAGATGGTTCGGTGCGGAAAGCACTCATACACGTACGTATCACTGCCCCGCCGGAGCTTTTGGAGGTGGTGACCGATCGGTTGGTGGCGTGCCTGGAAGAGGATTATGAAATCATTGAGGTGGCGGGGCCACGTCCGATCCATGGTGATGAAATGAATCAAAAATCTTATATTTCGGTGAGGTGAACGATGGGTAAATTATGGTCCGTAAAAAAGAGAGTTTTGATCCCGGATGAGAATTCTCCGCGATATGTTAATGGGGAATTTGCGAATTTTAATGGGATTGTGAAGACCGTTGTCGTGAAAAGCGAATTGTCTTTTGAGGAAGCAAAACAGCTCTGTAAGGAAACCGGCGGGAATGCGTTTATTGTCTGTGATGCGCGGCGAGATCCGGATCCGGAAGTAGTGGAGGTGGAAAATGACGCAAATTAATGAGTTGTTTCCTCCGGAGATTGCGAAAGAAATTCACAAAGGTCTGGACATTATTGAGCAGAAAGAAGCGCTGGAAGCTATGAAAGAAATGGCAGCCAAAGCGAAAAAGAAAGAACGTGATGCGGCTTACCGGGAGATTATTTTCAAGCATATCTCGCCTTTACTTCA
>Ga0209800_10002158_pt1 | contig 18021 bp, 5 predicted proteins | sample Higcelweek8metaG_FD_187174 | JGI IMG/M metagenome (GOLD analysis project Ga0209800, IMG submission 187174) | Freshwater pond sediment microbial communities from the University of Edinburgh, under environmental carbon perturbations - High... | ecosystem: Environmental > Aquatic > Freshwater >...
ACATTCGAACTCTCCTCCCGGCTGATCAAAGGCCATTCTGCATCCAGGCGTACGACTCTGACTGCATCTTCCGGAAGCGCTCCGGATAACAGCGGGCTTGCCAATTTGCCCTGCGTCAGCAGAAAGGAGCCATTCATATCTTCCAGCATATAGCGGATGCGCTCCTCTGGATATTCCGGATCGATCGGCACATAGACGCCTCCTGCTTTCAAGATTCCGAGCAGCCCGATAATCATATCAATAGAACGTTCCATACAGAGCGCAACGCTCATTCCGGGAGCAATCCCAAGCTTTTGCAGATAGTGCCCGACCTGGTTGGCGCGTCCGTTCAAAGCCGCATAGGTCAACTCTTCCGTACCAAAAATAAGCGCTGGGGAGTCAGGCCTCTTTTCCACCTGCGCTTCAATGAGCTGATGCAGGCATATCCCATCCGGAAAATCAGCCCCTGTATCGTTCCATTTGACGAGAATTTTATGACGCTCGGATTCTGTCAGCAGCGGCAACCGGGAAATTTTCTCGGCAGGATTGCCTGCGATCCCTTCAAGGAGCCGCTTGAAATGCTCTGCCATGCGGGCGATGGTATCCTGCCTGTAAAGGGCTGAATCATATTTAAAGAAAAACTGGAAACGCTCCAGATCAAGTACCTCCAGTGCCAGGTTGAAATCCTCCTCCTGCTGAATGTTCAGCATCGGTTCCAGCTTAAGTCCAGGGGTATCGTCCCACGCATCAGCAGAACTCTTCTCAAAGCCCTTTGCCCAGTTCTGAAGTACGAAACTTGTCTGGAACAGAGGTTTTTCACTGCTGTCGGCCCATCCTCGCCCCCTCAGTGCCCTGACAATCTCTGGAAACGGATAATCCTGATGTTCCAGTGCGCCCATACCTGCTTCATGAACCTGTTGTAATAGTTCGGCAAAGGAGATATCGGCCGGAAGGCAGACCCTGATCGGAAGCATATTGATGAAATAGCCGATCAGATCTTCAAATTCAGTACGGGTTCGACCAGCCGAAGGAATTCCTGTAATAATCTCCTCCTGTTCTGTGTACCGGTGCATCAGCACCTTGAAGGCGCAGAGCAGTACGGTAAAAAGATATACCCTGTTTTCTGCGGCAACTCTCCGCAAGTTTGCGGAGAGATCTGCTGAAATTTCCATCTTTACAGTCTCGCACCTGCCGGAAGCGTACTTCCCTTCAGGTTTGAAATCAATGGGCAGGTTTAAAACCGGCAGCTCTCCGGAGAGCTTTTCAAGCCAGTAAGCTTTGTGGGCCTCTCCCTCATCCCCTTCAAGCATCTTCTGCTGCCATCTCACATAGTCGGCAAAAGAAGAGTTGACCTTCGGCAAAGCGGCGCTTTCACCAGAAATATCTGCCCTGTAGAGCTTTATCAGCTCATCTGTAAAAAAGATTGATGAGCTTCCGTCAAAGATGATGTGGTGCAGGTTAACCAGCAGGATATGCTCGGCATCCGAACGTGAGAAGAGATAGACTCGAAAGAGCGGCCCTTTTTCAAGATCAAAGGGTTCATGGGCCACAGCCCTTAAGAATGGCTCAACTCTGGATTCCGCCATTTCGGTTATGGATTCCGTCTTGAAAAAAAGCCTGTTTTTATAGGCAACGGACTGGAGGGGTTCACCAGCTTCATCGGTTTTCAACACCGTCCTGAGAATAGGACGGTGATCCATCAGATAGGTAAAAGCCCTTTTCAGCGCATTGATATCCACGGTACCGTGAATTCTGAAAGCGCATGGGACATTATATGCATGGCCTTCCGGTTTCATGCGCTGAAGAAACCAGAGCCCCTTCTGACCCGATGAGAGCGGGTAATAGGACTCTTTGAGCTTTTTTTCTGCCATAAGATCCTTAAGCATCGCCTGTTTCTCTTCTCTGCTCATTCGGGAAATATCTATTTTACTGCCCATTATCTACTCCTTCACTCATCGGCGATATGTTGTTCCAGTAAGCGATCCAGTTCCGACTCGGACAGTTCGTCCAGATTGAACTCTTCATCCCGGCTTACGTTCACGCCAGCAGCGTCGGTGCTGTTTTCACTCGTTCCGGCATCCTTGAGACTCTCCTCGGCTTGGCCTGGATCATTTGCCGGATCTTTTTCCTGATTTGCCCTGGTGTTATCGATCCTGCCCTCTCTCTCATTCACCTCTTTCGTCAGATATCGGGCAAGGGTTTTTACCGTGTTGTATTGAAGCAGGCGCTCCGGTGGAACCTTAAACCCATAGGCATCTTGAATCCGGTTGATAAGCTTCACTCCTATATAGGAATCAAATCCCAATTGCCCCAGTTCATGATCCGGCATGACCTCGCTTTCGGAAAGCCCCAGCATTGCACACAGGGTCTCTATCAACCATTTCCTGATATCTGACCCTGACCCAACCAATGTCTCTCTCTGTTTTGTACTCCCTGCGTTCCCGGCAGAACCGCCGCCTTTCACCTCATCCGGAATTTTGATCCAGCAACGGCGCTTTTCAAAAGGATAGCCCGGTAGAGACAACTTACCAGGGAGGGGGGCTTTGTAAAGCTCACCCTGATAAAGTTTCTCCCATGGCAGGTCAGATCCACTGACCCAATATTCGGCCAATTTTTCAAGATTTCTCTCCTTTAAAAGTTCTTTTAACTCTGCTTCACCTTCACCTTCTGGTAAAATCTGATCAATTTCCGGGTCTGTTTGAGGATTGGTTTCAATCTCTGTTTTCGGATTTCCTGTAAAAAACCGTACTGAGAGTTCGGATGGGTCTCCATTTTTTCCAGCAAAGGCCTTCAGCCCTTTCAGAATTTCGTCTTTATGGGTCACGACCATGGCCAGGCGATATTCCATAGCCTCACGCCCTGTCTGGAGCGTATAGGCAATATCTGAGAGACCAGCCTCATTTTTCTCCAGAAATTCGGCCATGTTTCCTGCATACTCCTTCAACCGCTCCTGGTTTCTTGCCGAAAGGACGAAAATAACTGGTTCATTATTGTCCGTGCTATGCGCTCTCTCTTCTGTTGTTGCCCTTTCCCTTAAGTACTCTTCAACTATTGCATGGGCATTGACCCCTCCGAAACCATAGCTGTTGATGGCAGCCCTGCGTGGCAATGCCTTGCCGTTTTTATCGGTCAGAGATTTCCATGGATGATTTTCAGAACTGATTTCAAACCGACTTCCCTTAAGAGATATATTCTCATTTAATGTTTCAAACCCGGCAACTCCCGGTATGGTTTTATGCTTCAAAGCCATAACGACCTTGATCAGGGCTGCCATTCCAGATACGATCTCCCCATGGCCGATGCATGGCTTCAGGCTGCTGATATAGACAGGGGGTTCTGTCCCGCCTATCTGAAAATGATTCGTTGACTCTTTTTGGGAAATTTCATCATACCAGGATTTCAAGGTGTTGATCTCTATGGCGTCACCCATGGGCGTGGCAGTTCCGTGGGCCTCTAAATATGAGATTGTCTCAGGGTTCACACCAGAATTCCGGTACGCCTGCTCCATGGCAGCCTTCATTCCGCTGCCCGTAGGGGCTGTCAGGGAGATCCCTCTCCCGCCGTGGGCAACCCCGCTCCCTCTTATAACGGCATAAATGCGATCATTCTCTCTGATGGCCCTCTCCAGCGGTTTAATGATCATCGCACCGACACCTTCACTGCGGACATAACCATCAGCATCTGCCTGAAAGGATTTTGCCTTTCCCTTTGGGCTGAGATGGCCGAATGCATCAACGGCGCTGAATCCGTCCGGTGATAAGAGCAGGTTGATCGCACCGATAATTGCCTGCTCGCACTCCCCCAGGCCCATGGAGACAATCCCGCGGTGCAGGGCAACGAGTGCAGAGGAGCAGGCGGTCTCACAATATTCGCTGGGACCGTGCAGATTGAATGTGTAGGAGATACGGTTCGGGATAGCGGAGATGGCAATCCCCATAGGCGCATAAGGGTCATCCTTGGGGAAAGAGGGGAGGTGCATATATTCGTTTATACCGGGACTGATGAAAACGCCCGTGCTCTTCTGAGATAGCGTCCTGGGGGAGATGCCCGCGTCCTCCATTGCCTTCCATACATAGGTCATCATGAGGCGCTGCTGTGGATCCATCAACTCAGCTTCTCTTGGTGATATGCTGAAAAACATTGGGTCAAAATCCTTGACTCCATCGATAAACCCGCCCCATCTGACACCGCTGCTCTCCTCTTTCTGCCCATCCTTCAAACATTGTCTCCAGTCCCAGCGCTCTTCTGGAATTTCTGAAATAGAGTTTCTGCCTGCTTCAAGATTTTTCCAGAACGCTTCAACATTTTTGGCCATTGGAAATCTTCCGCTGATCCCCACAATGGCAACTGGAGCAAGGCCAGTGTTGCCTCTGTTTGTAAATCTCTCCTTTTCCTGCTCAACTGACACCGTTGCAAAACGTGGGCGTCTCCTTCTCTGCACTGGTGTGTTGTTGTTGCTGCCATCGAGCCGTTGTGATGCTAAAACAGTTTCCAGACCGCTTTTTTCTGCAAATCGGGCTGCTAACAGCGATGCATGGGTCTCCACCAGGTATTTTGCAAAACCGTTCAGGGTCGGATACTCGAAAAAGAGGGTGGGCGGCAGTTCAAGACCATATTGCTGATTGAGTCTGTTGGTCAATCCGGTCAGCGTGATGGAATCGAATCCGTAACTGCCCAGATCCTCCTTTGGATCAATTTTTTCGGCTCTGATTTTCATCAATTTTGAAACCTGACCCTTCAGACTCTCCTTAACCGCCTCCAGTAATCCAACTGCCCTGCTCTCCCCAGGGGAGCAGGAATAGTCGGTGGCTGAAACCGGTTCAGGGGCAGGCAAGGAGAGAGAAAGAAGCTTTTGCCGCATCTGGGCGACCCTGCCATGGGCAACCAGGGTCCGGGGCAGATTCAGGAGCCATGCGTGATAAAATGCCCTGATACCGCTCTTTGTCCCCAGAGCGGTCATCCCCAGATTGATCTTCAGCATTTTTTCGGTCTCTTCATCCACCCCCATTCCACCCTCCTGCCAGAGCGGCCAGTTGATGGACAAGGTTCGACCGGAACGGCTTTTCTCTTTTACGAGGCTCTCTCGATATTCGGCATATGCATCCATAAAAGCGTTGGCGCATGCATAATCTGCCTGCCCGATATTGCCAAGCGCTCCGGCGCCCGAGGAGAAGATGATAAAAAAATCAAGGGGGAGATGACGGGTCTCTTCATCCAGATTGGCCACTCCCGCCACCTTCGGCCCCAGAACTTCCCTGAACTCATCCGGCGTCTTCTTGATGATCGTGTTGTCACGGATGATACCTGCGCTGTGGATGATGCCGTTCAGATTCTTATGCTTTTTCCTGATGGTCTCAATCAGCTTTCTGACATCCTCTCTTTTCCTGACGTCTGCCTGTTGATATTGAGCCCAGGCACCGTCACTTTTCAGTTTTGTCAGAACTCTCTGCTGTTTTGGGCCCGGTTTGGAGCGGCCTGTCAGGATTATGACTGGATCTTTAACCCTGGATGCGATCTCTCTGGCAAAGATGAATCCCAACCCACCTGCACCGCCGGTAATCAGATAAACGCCCCGATCTTTCCATGGGATGGAGGGTACTGAGAATCGTTCAGCGGATAGTTCAGATGATCCGGTTGGTTCGGTCAGGTTTTCATTAACATCGCTTACGCTTTCAAATGCTGCGACCAGGCGTCTCTCATTCTGATAGCGAATCACCTTCTCTTCGGGAGCGCGGGCATTCTCTTCCAGCTTCTGGGCGATGGTATCTGAAAAATCCCTGCCCCCGCTCAACTCGATGGTCTGGCACAAGAGCGTTGAATTTTCCATGTCAGCGCTTTTGAGTAATCCTGAAAGTCCCATATAGAGATGCTCTTCTCTATTACCAGGAGTCACAAGCTGGATGAGCCGCTTACCTGTTGTTTTTTTCTGGAGGAGTTTTTTGATCTCATTGAACAGTTGAATCGCATAGGTTTCAAACCGGCCCTGAATACTCTTTTTTGTCGATTTCAGAGTAATGCATTGAACCTCCTTCATTGCTTTGATCAAGGTCGATGCAAGGCCTCCCTCCTCCTCACAGAGCACAACAATATGGCGCTCATAACCCTGGGGCGCAAGCTCTTGTCTGACAGCTTTCTCTCTCCATGACGGTTTCAGCAGTAATGTTCCCGTTTCCGGGTACTCAAACTCTTTTGAGGAATATCCCTGTAACCGGGCGCAGAGCCTGCCGTTATCGTCGCACACATCAATGTCGAGTTTCTGGATCTTTTTATCGGACGACTCTCTGCTGTAGCTTCTGATATGGGCCCACATGGTTGAAGTCGATGAACCGTAAATTTCCATACGTTCCAGGGCAAACGGCACTGAGGGCCTGAGATTAGCGGAACCGTTGAGCCCTGATCTGGAAGATTCCTGCTTGATCATCAAACCGATTGACGCCTGCAGGGCGGAATCGATCAACCCGGGATGCAGGGTGAACTTCCCGTCCCGATCAAAGAGAGAGGCTGGAAGTGCCAGACGGGCCAGCACCTGCCCTTCCCCCACATACAGGGTTTCTATCCCCCTGTGTCCAGGACCATATGAAAAGCCCGCCTTTGCAAAAATACCGTAGCAATCATCGCCCTCCACCCTGACTTTTGTGCATTGCGCTTTAATTGATGCAATATCAAGTGCAGGGGGAGTCTTGAGCTGCTCAAAAATTGCGCTACCTCTGCTGTGAACCAGATATTCTTCCGTATTCTTTCTATTTTTGTTGCCTGCCTGTTGGGTGAAAATCTCATAATCTACCCGGTTAACACAGCTCTCTTGAGCTTCTCTCTCTTTTGGAGAGAGCCGGATATAAACATCCAGCGGCTCTTCTTCAGAGATAATGGGCCGACTCCAGACAATGTTTTTCAGTACAATACCTGGTTTAGGATCTTTTGAAGCGTCACTCTCATTTAAAAAGGCGACATGGGAGAAAGCAGCCTGTGCCATCTCAAGGTAGGCAGTGCCCGGCATCACTCTTCTGCCTGACACCACATGGTCTGTAAGATAGAACTCGTGACCAGTGAATCGTTTAAGAAATCGGGGTTCACTTGAGCTTGTTGAGATATCACGATCAATCATTGGATGAAGTATCTGCATCTGCGCTTTCACACCTGGTTCTATAGAGGTGTTCTGCGGCATGGAACGGGCAGCAAAACGGTGGAGGTGGGTGAGCAGCTTACCAGAAGAGTCAAACAGCCGGATATTGAAAATTTTTGCAGCCCCGTCACCGACCGGAACAGCATGGGCATAGCACTCTTTTGGCAGAAGAGAATGAAAAATCTCAATTTCACCCAGGGAATAGGGGAGTGCTGCTTCCCCTTTTTTAAAAAGGCCGAGAACAGTCTCCCCATTTACAATTTCCGGATGCAGACCGAAGATCGCCGTCTCAAAGGCACCGTTCAGCAAGCTCGGATGAAGAGCGTAAGAACCGAATGTGTTATCAAGATGGGCAGGCAGTGTCAGAAGCGCCAGCGCCTCTGCTTTATCATCGTTTAAGAATAGCTCCCTGATACACATGAAACTGGAAGAGGCTGCCTCTTTTTCCCAGGTTCCGTAAAGCGCTTCATGACTTTTATGGTTGGTGCAGCGGACTTTAATTGATTCAAGGGTTGACTCCTTATCCGATTCCATCTCTGGTGACGCCACAGCTTCATCAATTCTGCGAACAGAGATGATACCACTGCTGTGAACCACCGTCCCGATGTCACTACCGTCAAGTCCAATATCAACTGAACCGATATCACCGACCCCGATATCATCAGACCGGGTATTATCAGACCGGGTATTATCAGACCGGGTATTATCAGACCGGGTATCACCGGAGTAGGAATAGACTTCATAAGAGATCTCCCCTCCCTCTTCCGGAAACAGGCCGATATGCACCTGAACCGGCTTCTCTCCAACAATGACAGGTCTTGCCCAGACCACGTTTTTGACTGAAATTGTGATCTGTTCCTCTCTGGGGAGAGCAGCGGCTTGCATCACAGCGGCTCGTGCCATCTCAAGATAGGCAACTCCTGGCAGCACCCTTTTTCCGTTGATAATATGATCTGCCAGGAAAAACTCATCCCCTGTAAAAGTTGCACTGTAACGCTGCTCAGTCAGGTCGGATCTGTTCTCATGCACCAGAGGATGCAACTGGAGCCTGGGGAATCTGTCTCCTCCACCATTGAGGCCCGCATCATCTGGCATCCAGTACCGCTCACGCTCAAAGGGATAGGTGGGCAGGCTTATCCGTCTTGGCTTGACGCTTCCGTATAGTGTGTGCCAGTCAACCCTCAAGCCGCTGACCCAGAGAGACATAAGTTCTGAGCCGCTTCCATGTTCAACCCATTTTTGGATCGCCTCTTTCAGTACCTTATCAGCCGCCGACGTATCACTGGAATCCGATAAGGTTTCTGCCTTTTGTTCCACAACCCTGCGGTGAAATCCCTCAATGGAGTTGTCGCCTGCATCAAAGCGTTGCAGTTTATCCACAAGCTCTTCCACGGAACTCACACTGACTGCCAGTCGTTCAACCATTGCTTCTCGACCGACCTGGGAGGTGTAGGCAATATCGGCAATGTTAAAAGGTCTCCCCCCATCCCCATTTGGCAATCCATTGAGAAACAGCACCATTTTTCGGGCGTACTCCTTAAGGCGCTCCCCGTTTCTGGCTGAAAGCACAAAAATAACCGGGCGAGCTTCTGCTTCAGGTAATGGCTCTGCCTCCAGACTATGTCTTGCCTCCCGGTATTCCTCCATGACCATATGGACATTGGTGCCGCTGAATCCAAAGGAGCTGACTGCGGCGCGCAACGGATCTCCGTTTTCAGCTCTCCAGGGCTTAAGTTCGGTGTTGACGAAAAAGGGGCTGTCACTGAAATTGATATGTTCATTTTCTGAGGTGAAATTGATGGAGGGTGGTATTTTTCTGTGACTCAGGGATAGCGCAACCTTTATGACGCTTGCCGCTCCTGCCGCTGACATGGTATGGCCGATATTGGTTTTTACCGACCCGATGGCGCAATACTGTTTTTTATCGGTATATCTCCTGAAAACTTCTGACAGAGCAGAGATCTCTATGGGATCTCCCAGTTTCGTGCCTGTGCCGTGGGCTTCCACATAACTGATCGATTCAGGGTTGATGCCATACCGATCATACACCTCTTTTTCCAGCTTTACCTGGGATCTGGCACTGGGTGCTGTTATTCCGTTTGTCCTGCCGTCCTGGTTAAAGCCTCCTCCCAGGATGACTGCCCGGATAGAATCCCCGTCCTTAATCGCCTCTGGCAGCGATTTCAGAAGAAGGAGACCAACCCCCTCACCAGTCACAAATCCATCTGCACCATTGTCAAAGGTGCGGCATTGGCCTGTGGGAGACAACATCCCGGCCTGACCGGCCATGATAAGTAGTTCATTGGTGGTCAGGAGGCATATCCCGCCCGCCAGCGCCATTTCACACTCATTGTTCACAATGTTCTGGCATGCCTGATGGATAGCCACCAGAGAGGAGGAACACGCTGTATCTATTGCAATGCTTGGGCCTGTCAGATTCAGGATATAGGAAATTCGTGCGGCAAGAATTGAAGGGGCTGTGCCCATGAGGCGGTGGGCGTTTGCTTTTTCCCACGATCCTGACCGTCCTGAGAGATAATCTCCTTTTCCAACGCCGACAAAGACGCCGCATTTTCTTCCTGAAATGGCTTCAGGGGCATATCCTGCATCCTCCAGGGTCTTCCAGGACTCTTCCAGGAACAGCCGCTGCTGAGGATCCATATATTCGGCCTCAGCCGGGGAGATATTGAAAAAAAGCGGATCAAATTTATCAATATCTTCAAGAAAACCGCCTCGTTTCCAGTATACCTCTGCTTCCTTACCATTGCCTGCGCCGTCAGCACCGCCTGCGCCTACAAGGTCATTTGCATCCCATCTCCATTCAGGTACGTCCCGGATGCTGTTTTTCCCTTTGGTCAGATTATCCCAGAAACGGTTCAGGTCATCAGCACCGGCAAATCTGCCGGACATGCCGATGATGGCAACAGATTGGGAGTCAACACAGTGAGACTCAATCTGTTTCGCGGGTTTGACCTTCATCACGGGTCTGGCGGGGGGGATTGGTGGCTCCTCATACGTGAATTCATCCGGTATCCTGACCACTATTTTCCCGATATTATGTCTGTTTTCAAGATACCGGTAAGCACCCTTTATTTCATTGAACGGAAATGCCTTGCAGATCGTTGCGCTCAGGATTCCCTGATTGGTCAGTCGGATCATCTCTATAAAAAAATTGCGGACAATCTCCGGCCGTTTCAATCTTCCGGGATCAATACTGTAAAAGGTCTGATTACTGTTCAGACGGGAGATGTCAATTGATCTGGCCGCCTTGATGCCGGTCATGGCAAGCTCAATGTAGCGCCCTTCCGGGGAGAGACAGTTCAACCCCTTCTGAATGGCATCTCCGGGCAGGGTGTTGATGACCACATCCACGCCTCTGCCTCCGGTCAGCCTGGCAATCTCCTTTTCAAAATCTTTTTTCAGATAGTTGATCCGGTAGGGGACGCCCAGTTTTTCCAAATACGCGAGTTTATGATCAGACCCGGCTGTAGCAAATATGGTTGCCCCGTAATATTTTGCCAGTTGAACCCCAATCAGGCCCGTTCCGCCGGTTGCAGTCTGAATAAGGACTTTTTCCCCCCGTTGTACTTTTGCTTTATCAAAAGCAAACAGCATGGTAACCGCAACCACAGGCAGGGCACAGGCATCCTCAAAAGAGAGGCTCTCCGGCTTGTGAAACACCTGTTCTTCAGGGCAGGTCAACTGGGTGGCATGTCCGCCTAATGGTTTGCCCGCCATGGCAACCACACGATCTCCAGGCCTGAACGATTTAACGCCATCTCCAACCCCTGCAACGATGCCGCTGACTTCCAATCCTGGGGTAAAAGGGTAGGGCGGCATGGATGGGTATAGGCCTCTTACGCACAATAGGTCTGCAAAGTTCAGTGAAAAGGCTTTTACTGCGATCCGGATCTCATGACGTTCCAATGGTGAGATATGTGATACAACCACCTTCAGGTCATCAATGTTTCCAGGCCCCTCTATAATGACCTTGTGATAAGCGCCAGCAATCTTCTTTTGCTGAATATCATTACCGGATATTTCCAGAGGCCTCTCTGATGCACCCCTGTTTCCGCTCTTCAGAATTCTGGATGCCGCATCCTCAATAGTTATGGTTCCTGCTCTCAATGCGGCCAGGATATTTTTAGAGTCCATACCCATCTGTAAGTCTCCTGCTATTTTCCAAACAAATTCATGATCCGCTCTTTTGTCTCAGGCAGATGGAAAGTTTTATCATGCATGACAAGCTCTTTTTCGATAACGGATGGCAATTTTTTCCGAAGAGCTTCAACCATATGATCCTTCAACGTGATCAGGGAAAGCCGCGGTTTTGCAGCCACCTCCCGTGCAAGTTCCAGCGCATGGGAAAGAACCTTTTCCCTTGGCAGGACAGGAAAGGGAACACCTCTCTTTTCAAGTTCTCCTCCCCGGTAGGTTCTGGCGGTGAACAACAGCTCCTGGGCAAGGCTGAGCCCCAGTTTTTCAGTCAGAATCAGGGTCGAGCCCATACCCGGGGTAAACCCGTATTTCATGAAGTTTGTTGTGTAAACGCTTTCTCTGCCCAGAATCACAAAATCGGAAAAGAGCCCGAAAGCGAATCCTCCCCCGATTCCGTGCCCCTGCATCGCTGATATGACCGGTACCCTGCACTCCAGCGGTAGGCTGTAGATATTGGCTTCGGTAAACTGAGCTTTGCCTTCATTGATGGCAAGTAACCCTTCCTGTGTGCCCCCTGAGCAGAAATAATTGTCATACCCGGTCAGTATCACCGTCCTGCAGGTTTCATTCTTTTCAATAGCTTCAAAAGATTGTTTCAGATCACGTATCAACTCAAGAGAAAATGTGTTCCTATGGAGCCGATCTTCCATTTTCAGCAACACGATTCCATCTTCGATCTCCTTCATATTTACAACAGATTCAGCCATTGTCTTCTCCAGTTCACCTCGCAATCCTTTAAGGGAAATAAATCGGGTACAGAGTTGAGTTATAAACATTATTATAAATCCTCTGATGCAGGTGCATCAGGCTTCCCATGGAAATTTTCCCTCTTCCCGGAAGCGGACGATTCCATCCAGAATTCCGGAGTCGGAAAAGATCTCCTTATTGGCCTGAATGGCATAGGATTTCATCTGAAGCGGCAGATCAGATATTCTCTGCATATAACGCTTATACCTCTCTATTCCGGGTTTTGACAGGCGTCTGAGTCGAAGCAGATGTTTTCTGACCAACGCGTCGCTTTCAGGGGCCCAGGCATCAAACAGGCCCCATTCATGGGCCTGCTGAACCGGAACAGGGGAGGTGGTGAGTGTCAGATAATGGGCCTTCTGGAAGCCGACGCGCCGGATGAGAAACGGAAGAACACAGGCAGGAAAGAGCCCGAACAGCAGCTCCGAAAGGCTGACAACTGCTTTGTCGTTGGCAAGTACGATGTCGCATGCCGAGACAAACCCCACGCCCCCGGCGTTCACCTTTCCCCTGACATGTGCAATGGTGACGTAAGGGCCGGTCGCAAGCTTCAACCACAGGTCATACAGAGGTTCAGGTGCCGGAGCCGCCTGACCGCTTTTTGCCTTATCCGTTATCTCTGAAAAATCGGCACCGACACAGAAAACCTCCGGCAACCCTTCCAGGACAATAACAGTTGCCGACTCTTCGCATATCTGCAATACCCGGCCGCACTCCTCAACCATCAGTTCATTAATGGCATTACCCGCATCAGGACGGTTCATCTGCAAAAAACAGATCGGCCCATCAAACCTCACATTAATTGTTTTATAATCTGTCAACGCCATATATACTCTCGATGAAACTCCCTGATCTCCTCCAGTAACAATCGCTTTCCCTCCCTGGCGGAAAGGTTTAAGTTTGAGATCAGATCAAAATCCAGTCTGACATTTCTGGTACCGAATCTCACAGCACCGCTTCCTTTCAGCAGGGCCTCGTACTCATCCATGGAGAGGCAATGGCGCTGGTTCAACCCCTCTTCTATCTGAAACCTGCGCTGCAATTTCTGCCCCTCCGGCGTTACCACACCGCTGTAGAACTCGGAACAGCAGCCTGAACCGTACGAAAAACAGCCGATCCGTTTAGGCGCATCAAAGATGCCCTGGTCAATGGTACTGGCAAGGGAGAGAAACATTGTTCCTCCCATAATATTTCCAACGCGCTGGCAATAGGTAAGACCTGGTGCAACCCTCTTCTTGAAATCCAGTTCAATTTCTGCCGGATCAGCTTTTGCCACTGGATTGGAATCGGCTTTTACCGTCTTCCTCATCATGGTGCGATGGGCGCCTTTTACCATCCCTCCGAACGGGGTGTGGAATGTGAGATAATTAAAGGTAGTGCGATAATCAACACTGATAACCCGCTTGCAGTACTCCTGAAACGATCTCTCACAGCAGTCGAGGTAGGACATCAACGACAGATCCGAGTCTCCGGCCTCTGAGTCAGGGAGTGGCCTGCATGTGTCCATAACTTCATATCCGTAATAACCGCTGGCCCCTGCGTCTGTCTGAAATACCAGAGGTGAGTCCCCGATCAGCATGGCCACGGCTCCCGCACCGGAACTTGGTTCTGCAAACGACCAGTCTTCACTAAGCGCCTCTCCTCCATCCACAACAATGAATCTTGAAATATCGGTTGCGATCACCAGTGCCCTGGCCCCGGGAGAGGTACCGGAGAGAATAAAATTAACCGCTGTCTGATATCCTGCGGTAGCCGAATAGCAGGCGTTTTTAAGTTCAAACAGTCGGCAGTTACGTTTCAATCCCAGATAATCATGAATGTAGGTGCTTATGGATTTACCGAAATCAATTCCCGACTCCGTACAGGTGATCAACATCTCAATGCTCTCTTTTTCCTCCTGAGAAAGGGCATCGATGATCGGCTTGGCAGCGTTTACCCCAAATGTTACTGGATCTTCACAGGGCAGTGCCACGGTTTTTTCTTTCATCAGAAGGTTTTCAAACCTGTGGCTGTTCAACTTGCGGTGAGCTGCCAACGCCTCCACGTCAAGATAAGCCATTCCTCCGTAAACATTCATTGCTTCGATTCCGGCGATAGTCATTTCACTCCCTTGATACCTCTCAAAGAGGATTGTCTGTTCAGCTGCATTTCAGCGTATATTGATGTAAAAGCTCGACCAGTTCACCGATATTTCCGGTCCCGAAAAGCTCCACCCTTGGGATATCAAGGGATAAGGATTCCATGAGGTTATCCAGTATGTCGGTACGGTCAAGGGAGTTGGCGCCCAGCTCTTTCAAGGTCTCTTCTGGTTGAAATAAATGTGATTTCAGTGCCGGAATCACAGCACAGGTATGTTCTACAACAAGTTCAAATATTGCCTTTTTCTCCATCAATCATCCTTAACTCTTTCAAAAGTCATGTTTGCATAATAACCATCTTCTGTCAGGCACAACGAAGTATGAAAGTTGTAGAGACGCATGTAGAGACGCAAGATCTTGCGTCTCTACGGGTACCAACCAATTTGTGATCCCCAGACTTTCATATAAAAACCTACATGGCAGATTCTCCTGCCACGAACAGAGATTAGAGTCTCATTATTATAGCAAGTTTAAAAGACTTTCATATAAAAAGATACGAATATCTCCTGCTTTCATTAATTTTTAAGTATCTGTAACAGCTGGTCAGCCTGGTCAATATCCAGTACACCCTGCTGAACCTGATGCAACAGCTCTTCCAGTGAAGCGGGCGGCAGTTGTGTCTCAAGCGGTTCGGCTGTTTTTGCGCTGCTTTGGCTATCACTACTGCTGGCACCCAATTTTTCTGCCAGAAATTTTGCAAACTCCCGGAGGGTCGGATAGTCATAGATCTTTATGGCCTCAATGGATATGCCGAATTGATCATTTATTGCCTTGATCCACTCCACGCCGATGATCGAATCCATCCCCATCTCACTAAACGGCATATCTTGATCAATACCGCTCTCATCCATATAGAGGGCCTCTGCCAGAGTTGCTTTCAATTTTTTGAGCAGTGGCTCGAACAGATCAATATTTCTCGGGCTGGTTGGATCTTCTGAATCATCTGATCTGGCATAAGTTTCAGCATCCGGCACTATATCAAGTGCTATTTTGGGCGGTGTATGGCCTGGCACTTCATCCGGAGTTTTCAGGCCGGGTTGCTGTTCTGTGGGTGACGATGAGCCGGGTATTACTGATGTCTTTCTGTTACCACTATTTTTGGCACTGCCTGACCCCAGTTTTTCTGCCAGAAATTTCGCAAACTCCCGGAAGGTTGGATAGTCATAGATCTTTATGGCCTCAATGGATATGCCGAATTGACCATTTATTGCCTTGATCCACTCCACGCCGATGATCGAATCCATCCCCATCTCAGTAAACGGCCTGTCCGGATCAATACTGTCCTCATCCATATAGAGGGCCTCTGCCAGGCTTGCTTTCAATTTTTTGAGGAGTGACTCGGACAGAGCAACATTCCGGGGGCTGGTTGGATCTTCTGACTCATCAGATTCAGATCCGGCATAAGTTTCAGCATCAGGCACTATATCAAGAGTTATCTTAGGAGATCTGTTACCTGGACTCTTATTCATGGTTTCCAGGCATGATCCCTGATCCGCAGTCTCCGACAGGGTTATCTGGCGCCGGGTTTGTGGCTTTTTCCCGTCCGAAAGGGGGCGATCCAGTGAAGTCAATGTGATCCGGCTGGCCTTGCCGGATGAGACAGGCGCATCCCCCTGATCTGAATCTGCAATGGAAGTCTGAGCTGATTTATTATCAACAACCTGTTTAACAACCTGTTTACTATCAACAAGCTGAACGCCCTTTTCTCTCTCCCTGGGCAGATCCGCCACTTTTGATGCCCTGGTTTCCGAAATCCAGTATTGCTGCTTTGCAAAGGGATAGGTCGGCAGACGAAGACCAGCACGTTTACCGGGCTTGACTAATCTGCTTAAGCAGATCTCATACCCCTGACAGTAGAGTTCGGCCAGACCGTACAATATTTCACGAAAGGCATCTTTTTCACCTCTTCTGTCGGCTGCCTGGTTCACCATTTTTTCAGCATACTCACGAATGGCCTGCTGCCCTGTGAATCCGCGGGAAACTTCACCATGAAAAATTCTGGGGGATTTTTCGTGGTGTATTAATTTGTTCAGCAGATAGACGGCGTCATCATGGTCCTCAACAACAACTGCCGTTCGATGCATGAAATGGTGGCGTCCCTCGGAAAGCGTCAGAGAGATCTCACCCAGATCCTCTCTCTTAAACTGATTGTTCATGAAAAAGGTCGCCATATCCCTGATCTTCTCTTCCAGGACTCCTTTCTGTTTTGCCGAAAAGAGAAGCAGATAAAAGGGGTGAACCTCCATATCTGGAGCAATGGAGCTGCCGGTATGGCTTTCAACCACCATATGCGCATTGGTGCCGCTCATGCCAAAGGAGCTTACAGCCCCCATGCGCTCTTCTCCTCTCCCAGCATCCCACGGCTTTGCCGAATTGTTCACATAAAAGGGAGATTCGCTCCATTTGATGTAATCGTTTTCCTGCCTGAAGTTGATGCTCTCCGGTATGGTTTCATGCCTCATCGCCTGGGTGATGCCAACGAGGCTCACCAGGCCGGATGCTGCAAAACTATGGCCGAAATTGGTTTTTGTGGATGTCAGTGCGCAGAAGCGTTGTTTATCCGTATAGACTTTGAATGCATCGACCAATGCGTTGATCTCAATGGAATCACCGAGCTTTGTTCCTGTTCCATGGGTAACGATATGGGTGATCTCTTCAGGGTTAATCTGGTAACGTTCATAAATATCTTTCAAGAGTGCGGTCTGGGCATTCTGGCTGGGGGCAGTGATGCTGTTGGTCTTCCCGTCATAGTTGATGCCGCTGCCCCTGATCACCGCATATATGGAATCATTGTCCCTTTCAGCATCGGTTAACCGCTTGAGGATAACCGATACAACCGCCTCGCCGGGAACCATACCGTCGGCCCGTTTATCAAAGGCATAACATCTTCCTGATGGAGAGAGCATCCCTGATCTGCTGAGGCCCAAAAATGTCTCAGGGCTCAGCATGATGTTCACACCTGCGGCAATGGCGGTGTCACACTCCCCGGCCCGAAGGCTCTGGCAAGCCTGATGTGCGGCCACAAGGCCTGAGGAGCAGGCTGTATTGATGGCCATGGCAGGCCCGTTGAAATCCAGAAAATAGGCCAGTCTGGCTGCACAGACCCCTTCATGATCCGAAGTGATTCCCTTTTCATCCTCTGACAGGGAGCGGTAATCTCCTGACTCCATACCCACGAACACTCCCATCCGGTTTTTCCGGATGTGGGAAGGGCCATATCCGGCATCCTCCAGGGCTCTCCATGACTCCTGGAGCAGCAGCCTCTGTCTTGGGTCCATCCACCCAGCCTCTTTGGGAGAGATTGTAAAAAATGAGGGGTCAAACTCGCTCACACCCGGCACTATCCCGCAACGGTTGGAGAGAGTTTCCGGCCCGGAGCTCTTTTTCCCCTTGCCATAACAGTTGCACCAGTCAAAACGCTCCAGAGGTATCTCCTGCACGGCCTCTTTTCCTGACTTAAGGATGTCCCACATATCATCAATGCTCCGTGCGCCTGGAAACCTGCCGCTCATTCCGATAATGGCAATCTCTTCGGGAACAGTCTCTCTTAAGTTTGAGGATGGGAAAAGTTGTTTTTTCCGTCCGGGCTGGAAAGAGGCCGACGTCTCTGGAGCAGGTGCTGCGACCGCTGGTTGGTCGCAGCCACCATCTGCTTTCGCATAAAAAGCTGCCACGATACCGCCATGTTCCTGCAGAAAATAGTTGACCAGCCGCTCAATGGTCGGGTTGCCGAAAAAGATTGACGGGGTGATCTCTGTGCTATAAAAATCTGTCAGCAGAGCGGCAAATTTTGCAAACAGGATGGAGTCAAGCCCG
>Ga0209800_10002163_pt1 | contig 17993 bp, 32 predicted proteins | sample Higcelweek8metaG_FD_187174 | JGI IMG/M metagenome (GOLD analysis project Ga0209800, IMG submission 187174) | Freshwater pond sediment microbial communities from the University of Edinburgh, under environmental carbon perturbations - High... | ecosystem: Environmental > Aquatic > Freshwater >...
GACTTGACCTTTTCGTTGTGGATAAACGCCCCGCCAGTGCGAGGAGGAGTGTACAGCTTGCGCTCATCCTCCAGCTTTTTGGCATCAGCACCCTCAACCGTAATGTCGTAATAAAAGGCGTTGTACTGGGCGTATTTCTCACCAGCATCCAGCATCATCTGCTCGTAAGATTCCAGGTGCTCCCCCACGTTAAACAGTTCTGAGGTACCCAGCAGTTCTGAACTCATGCAGTTGAGCTGCAGCAGAAAGCACTGGCCATCGGTCATCTGTTCACGCAGCACCTTGGCCTTGGGTGACAGATCCTCTTCAGTATCGCTATCCAGGATTACCTTCAGGATACGTTCACCACAGGTCTCAGTAGCCTTGATCTTTACGCCGATCTTGGTCTGTACGTCTTCAGGGTCACAAATGGTGGTGACGATCAGGCCGGGGTCCAGGTAGCCGGTTTTCACCCGACCGGCATGCTCGGACACATGGGCAGTCAGGATGATGTTGCCAAACACCCCCAGTTCTTTTTCGTAATCCTCCCAGCGGATCTCCAGCTTGTTGCGATCCCAGAAGGCCTGCAGCAGCTCTTTGACGGCCTCATTATCGCAGGTGTACGGCATAGTGGTTGCGGCCACGAATGCAGCTGGCACGTCAATCAAAAATGCGGCCAGCGGGTTGGTCTTATACAGCCAGTAGGCAAACAGGATCTGCTGCTCATAGGGGGCCAGCATCAGTTCACGGGTGCTCTGACCATTCAGCAACCGCCACCCGGCTTCGTTATCCAGGGATATGGAGGCGGCCTGCAGACTCTCAGCCACTGCAGCAGGCAGGGCCGCTTTCAGGCGTTCGTCAACAGCAGCTGATAGCCTATCGTCAACACGGTTTTGAATCAGGCCACCGAATAGTTTATCAATCAGACTCATCTGCGACGTCTCCCGTATATGCTCATTCTGTTTCTCATGCCGCCCAGGGTGGACGTGCGTTCGGCGTGGTAGTTATCTGCCTGGGTTTCCTGTGGTGGAGCAACGGCGGCGGTGATTAGCGCCCCTTCGCAGAGATCCAGCAGCATCTCCAGGGCATCCGGTCCGTCATCGTGGCCACCACGCCCTTTGGGCCGATAATAGAGTAGGTGGCGCTTCAGCTCCGTATGCTCTTTGCGGAACCTGATCCATCCGTTCTTGATCCAGGGCTGCAGACGGATGATCCGCAGATCCTTGTCAGTGTTTGGGGTCTTGTCATCAATGTTGAGGGTGATCCCCTTGTCCTTTGACAGCTGTTCCAAAGACCGGGCAAAGAATTCCTGAAACTGCACTGTCTCCATCCGAAACTTCACGAACGGATCACGCTCGTGGTAGAGCAGGATGTCATCCATGATCCGGTCAGGCCGCCGCTGTTCAATGTCGGCAATGGTCAGATACAGCATCCGGTTTTTCATCCGACCGCCCAGAATCGCCGATGGGTCATTGCGCTTGTTGCGCTTACCAAGGGAGGGGTCACAGGCACCGGCGTGGGGCACGTCGCTCAGATCAACTTCATCCTCTTCCCAATCCTGGAACCACTCTTCAAAAAACACCTGGTCTTCAGGGTTCAGCGGTTCGTTCTGCTTTTCACTGTCAAAGAAGGCCGGGCCGTCACTGACCCGCATCTTCATCAGGTAGTAGTACGACTCCATCTCTGGCCAGAGCACTTCTGTGCCGGCCAGCATCTCTTCTTTGTGCTGCTCAAAGTAGGCATCTGCTGCAGCCTCGGCAGTGTCCTTGCCCTGGGAGATATCGGCAAAGATCGCCTCCCATTCCTGCCAGCGCTTTGATTTTGACCACTTCAGTACCGCCTGCCACTTGCGGCCCTTCCAGCCTGGTTTAACCAACAGGCGGGACAGAAGGCTGTCGTAATGCAGTATAGTACCCACCACGATAAAGACCGTGTCCGGCTGGCCGATCTTCATCAGGGCTTTAAAGAACCACGCCTCCAACTTCTTGCGCTGATCCGGAGATTCAACCGACTCATCATTTTCCAGATCATCCACAATCACCAGGTCAGGTCGGCAGCTACCGTGGCGCAGGCCCCGCAGTTTTTGACCGGCTCCGACCGCACGCATTTTTATGCCATTACGGGTGACAATCTGATCTACACGCCAGAGCGGGCCTTCACCGCATAGCTCCGGGTAATCCTGCTGCAGCCTCTCATTCGTTTCCAATTCAAGCTTGATGAACGAAAGGAAGTCTTCTCCCTGGCTACGTGTTTCGGAAACGATCAGGGGGAACTTGCGCTTCTTAAAAGCCGCCGACCAGATCGGCAGGCCAAAGGTTCCGGTAGTAGACTTGGCATTGCCACGGGGGGCGGCATTGGCTTCCTTATCTCCCTCACCGGTTGCAACGGCCCGGTTAATCATGGCCGGGTAGCGCTCGGCAAAGTACTTGTGCAGACGGCTGCTGGGTTTGCTGAAGTAGTGTGGGAAGTAGGTACGGTTGAAAAAGTCGAGATCCTGCTCGGCTTTAGCCTTGCGTTCACGCTGCGCCTGTTTGTCGGCAGGGAACGGCTTGGCACTGGCCTGGATCTGCTGGCGCAGCGCCTCCACTTCCTTGTCGAACTGGCGTATTTTGGCCTGACTAGGCGGCATACTTTTCACGGCCCCACTGGATCAGGTCATCAAAGTTGTCTTGAATGGCACCAGTGATCTCTGGGGCATGCTTGCCGCCGTAGTCGATCAGATCCTTGATAAACTGCAGGAACATCTCACCCCGCTGGCGGGCAATACTGTCGGCAGCTTCACGGGCAGCCTTGGACCGGCGCTCCAGAATCGCCTCAATCTTGGAGAGGGCATCCAGGTGTGTGGTAGCGGCAAGCGGCTTGGCTTCAATCTCAATCATCAGCTCATCACGCACCTTCAGCAGCTTGGCCTCATAACCGTCCTTGGCTGCCTTGGCTGCATCCCATCCGGCCCAATCGCGCCACTCAGCCAGGGTATTGCGAGAGACCCCCAGGGCCTCCTCTATTGCAACCAGGCTTTTGCCATCGCAGTAAAGCATTCTGGCAACCGGTTCCAGCCGTTCTCTATCTCCCTTGACCGCCATCAGTGCAGCTCCCGCTCCAGCCGGGCGATATCTGCGTTGACCTTGGTCAGCTCTGCCCAGGCGGTTTTCAGTTCATCCCACTGCTCATCCAGCAGCAGCACTTCCAGATCATCCACCGGGATCAGTGCCGTAATCAGCCCCTGTCGGATCTGCCGAGCATTTCCGTCAATCCGCAGGCGCAGTTTCTCGCGTTGTTGTTTCAGCCCGGCCAGACGGCCCTGCATTGCCTCGCGTTCCAGATTCATTATTTGCAACCTCCAGAGCCGTTCAGTAACTGTGTGCAGCGTTCACGGTTCTTTAAGTAATCAGTCAACATGGTGGTGGCCTGAGTATTCAGGCGGACGGTATCCATCAGGGCACCGGCAACCTTTTCGTAATCTTCAACCAGGTGAACATTGTTCTTGTACATTGCAGATATGCCCGCAATATCCTCACGATGCTGATTAATGATAACCATCACCTGGTTGCGATCTTGCTTGTGTTCTTTTTCAAATGCCTCCCGCAATAAGCGCTGCTGTTCCTCATACTGGCCACGCTGTTTGTTCAGGCGGTTGTTATCAAAGTGCCAGATAATGAAGATCAACCCAGGCAGGCCAAGTAGCTGGATAATCAGTTGGGCGAAGGGTAGGGATAATGATTCCATCTACAGGGGCCTCCAGTTTTCATGGGTGGTTTGACAATCAATGCATCTGCGGCATCCGGGCATTGCCCGGCGCCGCGCTTCTGGGATCGGTTCTCCGCAATCTTCACACTCAACCAGGCTGTCACCCTTTGGCATGTTGCGCTGATGTTCTGCCAGCACGTCACCCAGAAACTGATCGTTAATCTCCTGAGCGCGGTCCATATCATCGGGCACGGCAATCCTCTAACGCCTTTAAAAGCGCTTCATTATCGCTGTACACCTGATCCAGTTCCTGTTTGGTTATGGTTATCGGTTCGCTGCCTGGCACCACCACGTAACGCTTCCCGCACCCGGTCATGCTGAGAGCCCAGCACCCCATGCACAGCAGCAGTATCGTTTTCTGCCAGAGCTTCACGTAGTTCCTCTCGCTTGGTTTCATGGGCGGCCTCTTTTTCTTTACGGGCTGTAATGAGGGTCTTCAGTAATAGGGCGGCAAGCCCCACTATGATGCTTGCCACCCATTCCATTACTGGCCACCCTTACCGGCAATCGCCTTTAATCCTTTGTATAGAGCGTCAAAAAGGCCGTTAGCTTTTACAGAGGGAATCAACGCCAGCATTTCAGACAGTGCCAGCAGCACGCCCAGGATAGCGGCTATCCAGGTGGTAGAACTTGCGTCTGCAGTGGCTATAGCTGTGACAGCGGCAGGCACGGCAGGATCTGCAGCCAGTGCAACGGTAGCCACCATAACCAGGGACAGCAGGACAACGGACAACAGACTGAGCAGGGTTTTCATGGGTTAAGCTCCTTTTGGTACATCGTAGATATGCCCCAGCAGGGGCTTCATGCCGCCAGCAATCCAACTGGCCACATCAAAATTAGGGCAGGTTTTTGCAACACCGGGAAAATCACAATGGCCAACACATTTAGCGGGGGATTTATCCAGTAGCTTGTCTACCAACAGATGCAGACTGTTCCACTGAGCCACGGTGTAGTTGCCCTTACCGGCCAGACAAATACCAAGGCTGGTGCTGTTGTGGCCCTGCACATGAGCGCCTACCTCATCAGGATGCCGCCCGGTGTAAATCTGACCGTCAACGTCAATCAGATAGTGGTAGCCGATGGCATGCAGATCAGGGTTGAAGCGCTTGCGCCATTCCACAGTGCGCTGAAAACCACGGGAGCGGTGCCATGCATCAACGTCAGCAGACAGCACACGGCGGCCTGCCGGGGTATCGGCACAATGGATTACGATATGGGTGATGGTGCGTGACATAGGATCTCCTTTTAGTCAGCTGACTCTACAAACTCTTGAACTCTCAAACTCGTAATACAGGGCGGGTGGTTGACCAGGCCGACCCGCCCACCAACAAAAGAGGTGCAGACAGATGCGACTATAGGGGATTGAGCTGGGGATGTATTTTCAGGGTGGGAAAAAGAAAAGCCCCTCTCCGGTTGGGGAGAAGGGCTTGGTTGATGGGGGCCTTGTACACCTATTCAGGTGCTTGTGTCAATGGGGTTTCGTTTTACTAACTCCCGCTGGACCGGACAGAGCCGGTCAGCTGGGTGTTTTGACATAATATCAGCCAAACACTCGTTAAAATTTATACATTCCTGCCCCATACACGCAGCTTTGCACATTATCCGTTTCCTTTCTATTTACTAAGTTTACCATAGGCTTGGTGTTAGGGGCTGTCGTGAAACTTTGTTGTCCCTGGCAAAACTGGTGTTTTTGAGTATTTAGCCATTACTTTTTGGATCTCAATTGCAACTGGTTTTGGTATAAAAAACACATTCATACTACCTGTTTCAGGCCCGGTACATATTTGAGCCAACAGCATTCCAGGCGCACCGTTAACAGATGCTGCTCTACATCTGTCGACTTCTGCCTGCATTTCGCTGTATTGATCAATGTTTAAGCGTACTTTTCTCATAATTGGGCACCTCCTTCGGCACCGCTGCTGGTTATCACGGTAAGTTAGGCGTCAAAATTTTCCTCTATATCCTTCTTTTCTTTCGAGAGCCGATTCCTGAGTGATTCGATTGCCGCCAGCTTTGCATGTGGTGAAATGCACGTGCCATAGTCATGATAACAGCATGGGTCATTGCCATCAGGCGGCATCGCATGACATAGTGCATACCTACAGTCGAGGACTCCGACACAATCAAAATTAATGTCAAATTTGCCCTCATAGATGGTGGCGCAGACATTTGCGGTTTTAGTCCTCGCCGTGGTCATATCAAGCTCTCCTGCTTCCATCCCTGCTTCTCTTCCCGATCGGCCTTCAGCAGCTCATACACCGTAGCCAGAGGAAGATTCACATCCAGCGCAAGACGGCGGTGATTACTGCCGCTGAAATGCTCCAGCACATAGGCCCGTTTTGCCGGAAACAAAATGCGATCGACATTTTTGAAATACAACGGCACACCGGGGAACGATTGGCAGAGTTTCAGCATCGCCTCTACGCCGATCGCACGGGCTGCATCCTGGTAATGCTCCGGCAGTTCATCAACATTCAAATAAGGTATCAGTTTGTCCGGGTCGGTCATTTCTGCATCTCCAGGCTATCAGGCCGGTTGCGATAATGAGGCCCGCAAGGCATCAGCACTACGGTCAATATCTGTAACCAGCATACTCAACTGTCCATCCACCGCTGCAGCCTTCCGCACCAGTCTGTCAAACCGCTTGAGCATGAACAGCTCCAGCATAAGGGCGGTATGGTCTTTGGACAGCAATACGGTCATGCCGTGCCGGTTTAGTGTCTGCATAAGATTTTCGCGCTGTTTGTCATTCATGTCCGGTCTCCTCTGTTTCTTTCCCTAAGTTTTCAAGGATGTCTTTTAACCTGGCTGCACCATCGGCATGCTGTTGTTCGGTCCGCTGTGGCGGCGGTGGGGCTTTTTGTGGCCGTGGTGGCAGGTTGGCGATCAAGTCAACCAGTTGCGGCCACTGCCGCAGATGGGTGTAGAGCAGCCGGAAGCCCTTGGCGATCCGTGGCCGATCGATCTCTTCATCAAGGTCCATATCACCCATCAGTAGCAGCCACATCTCTGCTGTTGCTGGCAGCATTTCAACTGCAGGGGCACCTGGCAGCGAAAGTACCACCAGCTGCTGAAACGCGCCGCCGATCTCCAGGCGCAGCCATTGTAGGGGCGTATGGCCATACGCCCCTACGTCATGCCCGGCCTGTTTCCACTCTGCTAGCGCACGGATAGCCAGCACCCGGCGTGGTACATGCATCTGATGCCCCTGTGCAGGGGCGTTAAAGCGGTTTTCAAAGCGTTGTATGGGATGTTCCATGGCTATTTCCTTTTACGTCCGGCTGCTGGTTTTATTGACCTGACACCGGCCTCTGCTTCAAGTTTGGCCAGTGCCAGAATGCTTGGCTTCAGCTCTGCAGGCTGGTTTTTGTAATCATGAAGATTCAGAATCAGCAACAGGGTACGGCTGACGCAGAGCAAATTTTCCAGGGCAAAGTTGTGCATATCACCATCTGCAAAAATAACGGCATGCTTAGGCGGAATCGGCCCGTTGGCTTGTTCCCACAACCACAGGTGTTTGTGCTTTCTACGGGTTTCTGCGCCGGTCCACGGGTTGCGTTCCGGCACAATGATAAAGACATACCCGTCCTTGCCCACGCTTTCGCTGTAAAGAGGACGCTTGGTCCAGGGCATGTTCCCTTTTTTAAAGCTGGTTTTGTTGGCACCCATGTAGCCGGTTTTACCTTTGTTCCAGCTGGTACCCCCGGCAACAAACTGCCCGGTGCGACCGCAGGGGATACCGTATTTTTTCAGAGCCTGGTTTAATGCCTGCCGTGTCAAATTCAAGCCGAAACGGGCCTTTAGCTCTACCCGCAGTTCAGGTTGGGTCGTGGTTGTGTAGTTGTCACGAAGGTACTGCAACACCTCTGGAGTGTATTTTACAAATTGAGGCATGACTATTCGCCGATCTGCAACATTGCAGGGGTCTCTTTGCCCCCCAGGGTGCGGTGGGCCTCCAGGGCAGTCCTGGCGTTTTCAATCATCTCTTTGGCCAGACCGGTCATAGCCCGTGTACGCTCGATTTCCACCTTGATCTCATCACTGCCCTTGCATTTGGACAGCTTTTCCATTTGAGCGAACAGATGGTCATTCAGGCTGCTAAGTGTGTTGTTTTTGGTGGTCATTGCATGCCTCCTTTGTTCTTTAGATTTGATAACGAGCACGGCCCAGGCCGGTTCATGTTTTAATGTACTTTGTACAGGCGGTTGTGTAGGAGCCGGTTCGGCAATACACTTCTTTTCCCGCCCACAGATGATGCAGGTCCACCAGATATCGTTCAGACTGATGACATGCTGCCGCATTGGTTGGCCGCATACGCATTTCATATCGTAATCTCCTCCGTTGGCTGCTCATCAGTACCGGGCCACCACGCCCGGCATACGACCATTTTCCCGACGCCGGGAAAATGATCGTTTCGCGCTATTTTTGGGGCTTCTTTGGCGTAGCCGGTTTGAAGGTCAACACCGTCTTTGCTGGTATTGCCAGGGTTTCACCGGTTTGAGGATTCCGGCCTACACGGGCGTTTTTGATAACGGTTTTAAAGCCGCCGAAGCCCATGATGGTTACCTTTTTGCCAACTTCCTTTGTTAAGGCGCTGATAGCTGTGAACACGGTTTTTACCTGCTCTTCTGTGATGTTTGCTCTTTTGGCTATTTCTGCTGCTCCTGCCATGGTGTTGCTCCTTTCGGGGTTGGGTAGGGGCAAAGTGCGCCGTGCCCCTACGGGTTATGTTTCAATTAACTTCCAGACAACGCTCACCTGTTTCTGTATCCTCTACCACCCTAAACACCGCCCATTCTCCCAGGCCATCGGTTACCGGCATATCTGCGGGCAGCGCGGTAAGATGCGCCAATAGCGTGCCCACGGTGTCTGGCTCAAACTCCTGCAGAGTTGTTTCCATCACGACACCTCCAGTATGTCGCCAAGATCGGTTTTAACGAGGGTAACCGCCAGCCCCAGCCGCTTAATATGATCCCGTAGCGGCATTGCGTCTGGTGTAGCGGCCAAAGCCCGGCGCAGGTAGCCAACGGTCTCAACTGTTTTTGTGGTAATAACCTGTTCGTTCATACCCAACTCCCCTTATGCCGCTACATCCAACGGCAACGGCTTGTATCCGCCATCAACCTGACGCTCGTAAATACGCAGGTATGGTTTTGTACCTACGGTTTGCAGGCTTTCGCTAATAGCCTGCATGGCCCGTTTCCAGCGTTCATCAGCAATCTCTAAACGACGCAGTGACAGGATGCGATTGACGTTGATCCGGCCCTGCTTATCGACCTGGAAAGCCCCAGTTACCAACGCGCGTATTTCCGCGCTGCTGTTTGCCACCCATTCGGTCAGACATTCATCCACCAGGGCCTTTGCTGCCTGCAACCGTTCGTCAAACACCTGATGTTCGTCAATTGCTCGAATCACTTTATAGCGTCCGTTGAAGCTGGTGAGGGTTACGTTACCAACTCTGCCTCCCAGTTTGGCCTGGTACTTTTCTGCCGATAGTTCCACAAACGCCTGCACATCCTGCATGGTTTTGGTTTTAAAACTGGCAATGGTGCCAGCCAGGCCCTTTGCCTGCTCCACAATCTCATTGACCAGGTGATCCCGCTCCAAGTCTATCTGCCGGATCGTTGCGATCGGCACCAGTCGGTCTTGTGCGTCTTTCATGTAGCCTTCCGGTATTTCAGCGTTTTGCATTTTTTACAGACCTTTCTATGTCCCCTGAGTTAAGGGTGTTGTTGACTAAAATATCGTTGGTATGAACATCCCAGTAACGCTTGGTGGCCTCGTGCTGTTCTGCCAAGGCCCAAACGTAGCGTGTATCAGTTGCGTTGGTGCAGGCGTGCCAGCCAGCCTAGAAGCCAAGGGCCACACCAACAGCAATCAGCGCGATAGCAATCAGCACGTTCATTTCCATAACCTCAGCGCACCCGATGCCATCAGCCCGACGGTCATGCGGCCAGATTGATAGGCATGCTGCTGCATCCAGCGCTTGGTTCTGTTCCATTTCCTCCTGTTATTAAAATGCTTGATCACGCGCTTGATTGTTCTGAACATGGTTAGACCTCCTTGGTTGCGCCCATGCCTTCCAGGGCTTTCACAATCCGCTCTACATCAAAGATCCGCACGAACCGCAACGCATCAACCATAACGATCCGCTTGATAAACTTGTTGAAGGCCTTCTCTCGCGCCTCCCCAGGCTCTGCCCTGCTTACCTGTGACCACATGGCCTCCAGCAGCCTGCACTGAGCGCCGGTGGCCATACCGGGACGGCCATCCATATCAGCATGCCGCTTGCGGGGAAGGTGGAAGCGGTCTGAAGGCTGGCCAGCCTTTACCCGCAGGTCAGCAATCAGATCCTCTGCCTGTCGCCAGGTAAGGCCGGTACTGCTCTCCACCCCGTAATTGGAGAGCATTGCCCGGTAGGTGGCATCATCCAGCCCCAGCTTGCCTTTAAGGGTGTGGATGGTCTTGATCTGCCCCCGGTCAACCTTTTTGACCGGGGTAGTGCGGCGGGCCTCAGAGCGCATTGATAACCTCCTCGGTTACCATCGGCTCACCCATCTCGCAGGCAAGGTTCATTGCCTGGGCAACGTAGTTGTTGATCAGCAGTGGGTAGGCGTGACTGACCGGCTTTTTGCCTCTGCCGTCATCAACCGTCAGGCGGCGGGAGAGGGCGGCTATGGCTTCTTCAGTGATGATGTCGTCAAATTTAACATTGACTCGCTTGAACTTATGCTCGACATACTTATGGATATCGTCTCCCAATCCACGAATTTCGGCCTTTTGAATGCGGCGGATAACTTCCCGCATCTCCGAATGAAGATCTTCTCTAAGTAATTGGTTTAGCTCAATCTGCCCCACCATAATAATGGACAGCAGTTTTTCGTACCCCTGCTCAAATTCATAAAATCGCTTGAGTTGTTTTAATGCTCGAGTGGTTAAATCCTGGGCTTCTTCAATAATCAAACACACCTGATATCCGGCTCCCTTTCTGGCCAACAAAAGTTTTTTGAGCTGCCGGGCTTTATGCTCTCTCCTGTTTTTGGGAGTTTCTTCGGACAGACTCATGATAATGGCATCACTGAGCATGCTGGTATTAATGCAGTCCGTCTCAGTACTATCAGGACACACAAACAGCACCTTATTCTCACGCTGTAGCTGCATTTTTACTTCCCTCAGAATGACAGTTTTACCGCTACCCACCTCACCGATTACCGCCAGAAACCCACCGTGCTTGGCAGCATCCAGCATGGCCGCTTCTATGTAGCGATGTTCGTCTGATTTGTAGATGTCGCTGCTTTTCTCAACATCCCCGATAAAAGGGTTACGGAATAATTTAAAGTGTCTTCTGGTGTCTTCAGTAATCATGGTCACCTCCCTGGTCATGACATGTATGTCTGGGTTAATGGTGGACAGCCCGTTTCCTGCAGCCTTGATACCTGTCCTGGTCCTTTGGCCGTGTTTGCTGGTGTGGGCCTTGTGCATATTCCGGCCCAGTGGCAACCAAATGTCCGCAAGCTGCATTTCTTTGTTTGCAAGCCATTGGGTCACGTTTTGGCCGCGCTCCGGACTGGTCAGATACCGCTCAATGCGATGACGGATATCCGGGCTGGTGGGCGGTTGATACGCCTTGTTAATCACCAGGTTCACTAAAGATCGTGATACCTGTAGCCCCTTGGCAATGTCTCCCTGGCTGATGTCGCAATCAACGCACAGCTCTTTGATTGATAGTGGGGCCATCTGCTGTTTAAACGCAGCCTGAAATCTCATACATCTGCCTCCTTGTCAGTTTACTGCTCTCAGAGCTGGTCTGGTCTCTGTCTGGAGCGGGGCGCCTCCGCTCCGGAATCTATCTAAAACCCGGTCGATATCAGACAGGGCAATGGTGCCGCCAAATTCAGTCCGCAGTTCTGCGTTAAGTTCTTTGGTTACGGTGATATTTTCAGCCCGTAGCCGCTTAAACAGCTCCATGATCGGGTAGGTGATCGGGGCGGCGGGGCGGGATAGTTCAATTGGCTGGCCTTTCTTGGGTATGGTCACAAGGTTGGCAACCCGGTCCTCATAGCCGTCAAATACGTTCAGCCCTTCAAACGGCGTGCGCTTCTTGTTTGGTTCAGTGCTGCCGGTGGCCAGCTCTGAAAGGCGTTTCTTGGCTTTTTGAGTCATGGTTTCCGGCTGGGCTTTGAAGTTCTCACCGATGACAGGTGCATTGGCCTCAAAGCCTCCCAGTTCGGCAGGCAGCATTTCAATAGCCTTGGCCTCATAGAGCGTGTTGTTCCAGGACACGGTGATAATGGAATCCTTCCACTTCCAGATGTTCTTGATAACCTTAACCTTGGTACCGTGTGGGATATTGGCGTGCTTAAGGTTAAACTCCTTGCCTTCGAAACTTATCCGGTGATTGGTTACGGTGCGGGTCTCTTCCGGCTTGTTCATCAGATCCTGCAGCACGGCCCGTTCCGGCAATATCCGCAACTGGTCCTGCTTAATGGTGAGCCAGCATGACAGCCTGGTCATTTGGGTACGGGTATGCTTCCGGCTGGCGTTCATCCAGAGGCAAAAGGCAAAGGCCTTGCGGTTCAACTCTTCAATGCTGGTGGCCGGTTCAATCCGCAGGCGGGCTTCAAACCACTCTTCCCAGTAGTTATGCAGGGTTTCAACGCAGCCCTGACGGCGGGAGTTGCCGGTTTTACCTGGCAGTATTTCAACATCAATACCCTCCCAAAATCCGGCCCCCATCGCCTTGGCCTTGGCCCTGGTACCACCATCGGCCAGCAGGATCTTTGGAGGGCCTTGAAATGGGAATTTGTTGTTTAATTTGGTTTCCCAGGCACGTACAAGGAAGTCGAACAGGTTCTCTGCTGTTTCACCGGCTGATTCGTAGTAATAGACAAAGAAGAAGCTGCTGAAGTGATCAGCCAGGATGTAGCGCTGGATGGTCTTATCGATCTTCTTAAAGTTCTCTGCCTTGTTCTTGTAGAAAATCCCTTCCTCCATAATCCCCATGCAGCCGTCTTTCAGATAAAACTGAATGCAGGTGGAGGCATCCACGGCATGCACATGATTGGGGTGCAGCGATCGCATGTTGGTATGTGGTGTGGGGGCATTCAATTGCGCTTTGCTCATTGCACGATCTCTCAGGTTGCGGGTTATGGTTGAAACACTTACTTCACCGGGCCTGATGATGCCGTTGGTCTCGGCAAAATCCAGGGCATTGGCTATGGGGGTAAAGGCCCCCTTGTTCTCTCTGCGGGTTGTCTCAACAAACGCGCCCACAAAGTCAATCTGCTCTTCAGCAAGGGTGCAAATGCCTTTATCTGCCCGCTGTTTACGACCACTACTCCATCCGTATTCACGGGCTATACGGTACAGATGCTCCTTGCTGTAACCATACAGGGCTTTGTAGCGGGCTATTACCGCTTTACGCTCCCGTGTTGAGGCGTCTTTCAGATCCCGCACTAATTCTCGTTGCCACATACCGCTTCCCTTGCGCCCGTTGTGCAGGGCTGGTGGATTTGCTATTCCTGCCCCTGTTCCCACTTGTTAAACTCATCAAGCAGCTCCGGGTTCATCACCGGATTGCCGTAGGCCATAACAGCGGTATCGTATTCGGCAAGTATCTGCATTTTCATGTAGTGGAAGGTGGAGATCAGTGCAGACCGCATGCGGGGAGTCAGGTCATCAGCCTCCACCAGTTGCAGCAGGGCTTCAGGATCAGCACGCAGCAGGTAGCCGTCAAAGCTCATCTTCAGGTTATTGATCTGCTGGAGGAAGGCGTCTTCAGCAGGGGTGAAGCCTTTTGCAGCAGCCTCTTTTTCATACTTCTTCAGCTCACGCTCTTGCTTGTTAAGTAACTCTTGCTTGCTTTTCAGTACCTTGTCTTTGGCTGATACCTGCGCTTCAGCCTCCTCCAGCTTATTTTTAGTGTCATCGCTGATCCGATCAATCAGCGCCTGGATGTCTTCAGCATGATCGGGAGTCACGGGGATGGATTCATCACCGTAGACCAGGCAGTTGTTTTCGTTAATTTCTGCCAAGTTGGCAGAAAGCTGCTTACCTAACATCCTGATTTTGCTAAAAGGCATGCCGCAAAAATCTGTCATTTTGACAGAAAATGTTTCAAAAATTGGGCTCATATCCTCCAACATCCGATCAACAGTGCGCCATGCCAGCCCCCTGGCCTGACAGAACGCATCCCAAGTCATGCCGCCCTTGCGGTATTCCTTGGCCTGCTTGATGCGATAGAGCGTCATAGCCTTTAAAAACTCGTTGTAGGCAATGTTGGCATCAATGGCGTGCAGCGCCCCCATGCCAAAAGACTCTTCACGTACCGCCTCTATGGTCTCCCGCATTTCCGTCAGTTGTTGGTCCGCATCAGCCTTGGCCAGGGCATAAATCTGTTCTGCTGCCTGTGCTGTATCATCATTCGCCTTGCGTAGTGCCATTGGTTACCCCTCCCCCAGTTGTTCTATGTCTTTATTAATCCGATCCCGCTCAGCCTCTTTGTTGGCTTTAACCCTGGCCCAGTAGATGGCCAGCTTCATCCCCAGCCGCCAGCCTCCGCCCACTTCCTGGATAAACCCGGCATCCTGTAGCGTGGCCAGGTGGCACATAACCGTGCCCTGGCTCATCTGCATCCGCAGAGCTACCTCAGCCCCGGTGATCGGCTCTTTAGCCTCTGCCAGCACGCCCAGGATCTCGCAGGCCTTGCGTACTGATTCTATTGTTCTGTAGGTTTTTTCAGCCACGGACTACCTCCTCACTCTGCATTCATTTTCCAAAAGGGTTATTTCCTGATCCAGCCGTTCCCGCTCTTGGATCTTCTTTGCCAGCATGACATACGGACGTTCACGGGCCGTAAGTACACCAGCTCCAATCTCCCCCAGCCCAAACTCCACCGGATCAAATTGACCGGCCAGCTTACATGCTGCCAACACTTGCACCATGCTGGGCTGGTAAGACTGATCACTGGACAGAATCTTTTCAAAGGTACTGCCCTTTACCTCTATACCGGTGGCCCGACTGATCATGGCAGCCGTGATATAGCGGTCTCGCGGGTGCAGCATCTTGGACATCCGCTGTTTGATCCCCAGACTCAGATGCTCAAGTGATCCGGCCTCCAGCTCGCTATCCAGTAGTTGGAGCTGACCGGATACCGATTTATCTTTTCGCTGTGGGTTAATGGACATGACTTTCCTCGGGAAGCTGTTATTCTCAAACCAAGTTTGATATATTCCGATTAGAGGAGACCGCTGATGCAACAATCTCAATTTGAGCAGCTGTTAGCATGGACAATGCTGGGTGCAATGAATTCTCAAGAACTGTTGATGCAGAATCAGCTGGGACGTGAGCTGACTGAGCAAGAACGGACGAAATGCCACAAGGATGCTCACAAGACCGCTGATCTACTGAGAGGAATGTTCGCCGAAAACAGGAAATAACCCCGGAAACCTGGTCTATCTGCTGATCAGTAAGCATACTCATGCCGCCTCTCTGTATTGTGGTGGTGTGTCGGGCCAAAGCACTTCAATGGGCTTGTTAACGGCCCGTGCAATGGCCCGCCGAATGCGGTACCCTGTGCGATCGCCTTTAAGGACGTAGTAGACGTACTCTGCGCGAACTTTTTCGTCGCGTGCAATTTGAGCATTCGTTACGCCAGCGGCGACCATAAAGCTGCGGATATGGCGATAGCGTTCAACAGCTGTCATGGCCTGCTCCTTATGGTCTTTTTTTTGGATCATTGCCGTTAATACTCCGGTGCGTGCAAAATCATTAACAGATGCCTAAATGTAGAGAAATCTACATAAGCAGTCAAGAGAAAATTCTACATGGAACCCAAAGACCGATTAAAAATAGCCCGCAACGAATTAGGCCTAACCCAAGAAGGCTTTGGTTTTCCTATGGAATTGAGTCAAGCTAACGTCAGAGACCTTGAATCAGGTAAGGTCAAAATTTCTACATTACATGCTTTGGCGATAGAGAATATTCATGGTCTATCTGCTAAATGGCTGATGACTGGCAACGGCCCCATGTGGAATAAATTAGTTTCTGAAGTAAAAGATCCTGATCATGTTTATGCAGAGGTTAAGACCGTAAAGCCTGACCCTCTAAAACATAAAATCGATTCACTGTTGGAGAGTATGAATGAAGATCAAAGGCGTGATGTTCTTAAGTATGTAGAAAAAGAAATGCAGCATGCAGAGATGAAGGAAACATTGGACAGGTTAAAACATCTTGATCCTAAACTGCTTAAACAGGCGGGATGGATTAGCATAAGTCTTTTAAATTTGATAACCATTCCAATTGGACTTGTCCTGCTATGTACGGCGTACCGCACAATAAGTGGACCAACAGCCATTTGGTTATTTAAAAACTGCTGGTACTTTTACATTCCAGTAGGAGTCAGTCTTTTTATATGGCCACGGCACTGGGTTGTTTTCCTGAAGCATAGATGGATATCTGTTATTAGGTTCAAATAAAGCGTGATTTTTAAAAGTTGGTACTTATATGATTTAAGAATGTCTGACGAATTTTTAATACTAAATACAACCGATCATAGAGAGATTTAAGTTATGAAAGCACTGTACAATCTATTGATTTTGATCTTGCTTTTGAGTTCCGTCTCAATCTGTGAAGCCCGTAAACGATCAGAAACCTATGTTGATCATAATGGCGTCAGGCGTGTTGTTAAGACCCATAAGATATACCGAGACTACAAGGCTGTCCGTGATTTCAAAACAAAGAATGCCAGACCTAAAGACGGTCATGCATATGATGTAGATCACATCAAACCTCTCAGCAAAGGTGGGGAAGATAGGCCGTCAAATATGAGATGGATACGTGTTGAGGATCACCGCAAAAAGACTGCAAGTGAAAAATGAAATATTGTGCTCTGATCGCCCTCCACACTATTCCAAAACATTTAAAAGAAAGGCAGCTCATTTCAATTATGGGTTAAGGAACAATAATTATGGCGTTAATCAACTGCCCGGAATGCGATAATACCGTTTCAGATAAAGCAGCAGCGTGCCCTAAATGCGGGTGTCCTATCAACAACCTGCAACCTGATTCGTTTGTTTGCCTGGAATGCAAAGGATCAGTACCCGCAAATGCAGAGACATGCCCTCATTGCGGCCTGTTTAACTCTCAAAAACACGCAAACAAGCAAGAAACCGTTCAAAACACAGTATACATGCCAGCGGCAACGCAACAATCAGGAAGGAACAAGCTTACTGCTGCACTGTTGGCGATATTTCTGGGCGGGCTTGGTATCCATAAATTCTATCTGGGTAAGGGGACACAGGGGGTTGTATATCTTCTGTTTTGCTGGTCCCTAATCCCTACCGTCATAGGTTTTATTGAGGGCATACTGTATTTGATGATGTCTGACGAATCGTTCAGCAACCAGTACAAGTGAGAAAAAAGCCGTTCATTTCAATTAATGGGGTAAGGGGGGAGCATGACTGCTGTTACAACGTTATCGGTATTTAACGAGAAAGATGCATGGACTTTGCTGCAGGCAGCATTGGCCGGGGAATTACCAGACGATACCTTTGAAATTGATATGGGCGACTGGGCCGAGATCCATTTCCACTTCAAAGGGCCTGCATTAAATTCCACCCTCACAACCTCCATGATGGAGGCTTTTATTGAACTACAAAACAATATATATAGAGTCTATGCCAAGCTGCATCACGACAGCGGTACTGCCAGGGCATTAACCGCTGATGAAAAGCATGCCCTCAATATACTTATCCAAGTATCACCAGGCAGCACCCAAACAAAGGCCATCCTTGGAGATGCCGCCAAAAAGTTGGTACAAGGCGCGGTGAATAAAATGCAAGCTCGACACTATGTTATAGTCGCGATGACGGGTATTTTGGCTCTCACAAGTAATTCTATGTGGAAAAACTATCTAAGTGTTCAGGGTGAGGCAAAAAAAGCTGATCTCCATATAGCTCTTTCAAAAGAAGAGTCACATAAGTTGGAAATATTCAGCGACGCCATGAAACAGGTTCCACATGTTGCATCAATCAAGAACGATGCTGATGAATTCAGAAACAAGGTACTCAAAACAAGCAAATCTTTAGTGGACCCTTTGGTCAAGACAATAATCTGTTGAGTTTAAGATGGTAGTCTCTTTCTTTGATTTTAGTTCTACCCCTAAAAACGCTTTTCGTTCTTTGAATTTGTCTACGATTCTCGCTCCGCCGCCACTGCCAGCTTGATAGACCTGAATCGGCGTAAGGTTACCCAGAGATTGATGGGGT
>Ga0209800_10002164_pt1 | contig 17993 bp, 14 predicted proteins | sample Higcelweek8metaG_FD_187174 | JGI IMG/M metagenome (GOLD analysis project Ga0209800, IMG submission 187174) | Freshwater pond sediment microbial communities from the University of Edinburgh, under environmental carbon perturbations - High... | ecosystem: Environmental > Aquatic > Freshwater >...
CATAACCGAGCCATGCTTGATTTTATCATTTGAAAACTTCTTAAGGAGTGACACATTTGCTTGGCGTGGGATGTTTGGATTTATTAGTGATGCTGCTTCAAAACCTGGTATATTTTTACATCTTGGACTTAAAATACGTTTGGTTCAGGTTTGGAGGAACTCAATCAGCATTGGTTTTGGCGGAAATCTCTATGGCAGAGATTCATGGTCAACCATTCCTGGTTATATCCCTGACAATTCATGGTCGGCAAACGGAGACTGGGAATACAAACCTGGATTTATGGCAGAATTAGAATATGCCTTATTTATAAACGACAAAAACGACATCACTTTGTCGGCGATATATGGTCACCAACCAAATACATTTACATTTACGGTAGGATATAAACACTGGTTCTCATCAGTGATTCAACACCCAAAGAAATGCGGCTCATGTCCCTTTTCGAAAACAGATAAACACTGGAACCCCTAGTCAATTGTTTTAGTAAAATCAAGTTATGGAAATTAAACGCGTCTTTGATATCATCGAGCTTTATAAAAATGACTATGCAGAATTAAGCGATGCTTTTTCTTATAAAGATAAAGGCTCTTGGGTTAATTTTTCGGCTCAGGATTATTACAAGTATTCTTATTTATTCGCATGCGGACTAATTAATAATGGTCACAAAAAAGGTGACCGAATAATAACCATGTCACAAAGTTTGCCTCACTGGAATATAGCCGACATGGGAATCTCTTTGGCAGGAATGGTTCATGTGCCAATTTACACAACACTTTCGGCTCAGGAAATGGAATATATTATACGTCATAGCGAAGCAAAAATTATTATTGTTTCGGATGCAAGTATGTATAAAAAAATTAAGCCAGTTGCAGATAATGTTGAAGGAATAGAAAAAATATACACTTTTCACCAGATTGACGGTATTCAAAACTGGGTAACAATGATCCAGGATGCTCAGGAAAAGGAAGTTGAATTAATGTCACAACTAACTCAAATAAAAGACTCAATTTTGGAGGATGATCTCCATACGATAATTTATACTTCTGGTACAACAGGCAATCCAAAGGGTGTAATGATTTCGCACAAAAACATTCTCAGCAATGCCAAAGCGGTAAGAGCAATAATTCCTATCGATTATGGACAAAAAGCTTTGAGTTTTCTACCACTTTGTCACATATACGAGCGCATGTTAAACTATGCATTTCAATTAAAAGGAATTTCGGTTTACTATGCTGAAAGTCTTGGTACAATTGTTAATGATCTTAAAGATATAAAACCACATTTGTTTAATTCTGTTCCGCGTCTGCTAGAGAAGTTTTATGATAAAATCATCGGTATTGGAAAAGACTTATCAGGAATTAAGAGATGGATTTTTTTCTGGGCAGTGCGGCTTGGCACAAAATACAACGACCAAGGAAAAAACTCAGCTTTTTATAATTTTAAATTAAAAATCGCCCGCAAACTTGTTTTCAAAAAGTGGCAAGCTGCTTTTGGAGGCAATATTGTTGCAATAGTTTCGGGAGGTGCTTCATTGCAGGTGAGATTAGCAAGACTTTTTACTGCAGCAGGTATGAGAATTTGTGAAGGTTATGGACTTAGCGAAACTTCGCCAGTCTTAGCTGTAAATTGGCCAGATACAGATTGGCAAAATTCGATGCTTGGAACAGTAGGTCCGATTCTAGAAGGTGTCGAAATAAAAATTGCAGATGATGGCGAAATTCTTGCCAAAGGTCCTAATATTATGCTTGGTTATTATAAGGATCCTGAGATGACGGCAAAAGTTATTGATGAAGAAGGATGGTTTCATACAGGTGATATTGGCGAATTTGTAAATAATAAATTCCTAAAAATAACTGACCGTAAAAAAGAAATTTTTAAAACCTCGAGCGGAAAATATATCGCACCTCAGGTTATTGAGAACAAATTCAAATCATCAAGTTTGATTGAGCAACTTATGGTCATTGGAGAAAATGAAAAGTTTGCGAGTGCTCTAATTTCGCCTAACTTCAACTATCTTCACTTTTACGCAAGTAAATATAAAATTCACTATCGCGACAATTTAGAACTTATCAGTAATCCTGAAATTGTAAAAAAGATACAAAAAGAGATAGATCAGGTAAACCATACACTTGGAGACCACGAAAAAATAAAAAGATTCAGACTCGTGCATGATGAGTGGTCGCAAACAACAGGCGAATTGTCTCCTACCCTTAAATTAAGACGTAATGTTATCCTAAGAAAGTATGAAGCAATTGTAGCCGAAATTTACGGACATGGCACAGATAAAACCGAAAATATGGGCAAAGATTTGACAGCAGAATCGCTCGAAAAACGCATTACAAATGGGATGATGAAACTCATTAATATCAATTCTACAAAACAATAATTTGCTCTACGGCTTAGCTTTTGCGCATTTTGGAGATATCATAAAGTTTAAAAAATTATCTTTGTTCAATTAAATATTTTGACTTGGAAAGTAAAGTTAAATCCGGCTTCATTACTGTTAAAGATAAATCTATCTATTACGAACTAATTAATCCTGAATTGTTGAATCAAGAGGTTCCGCTTTTGGTATTTCTGCATGAAGGTTTAGGATCTTGTGCTCAATGGAAAGATTTTCCAGCTTCATTATCGGCTGGGTTAAAATTTCCTGCTTTAATGTATGATCGATATGGCTATGGCAAATCTGAAAAAATCGTAGAAGATCGAAATCTATATTATTTGGAGCAAGAAGCTATTGAATGGCTGCCAAAAATCTTTACTGCTTTAAGCTTAGATGATTATAAAAAAATACTTATCGGGCATAGCGATGGTGGTAGCATTTCACTGATATACCCATCTGTTTATCCCAAAAATGTCATTGGAATCATTTCAGAAGCTGCTCATTTATTTAATGAAGATAAAGCTTACGAAAACCTCTTGACTACCAGAGATAAATATAGAACTGGCCCGCTAAAACAAAAATTGGAAAAATATCACGGAGACAATACCGACAGGATGTTTAATTCATGGATTGACATGTGGCTGAGTGATAATTTCAGAAAATGGAATATCGAAAGTTATCTTCCAGGAATATGCTGCCCAATACTAGCAATACAGGGAAAAGAGGACGAATTTGGGACTTTTAAGCAGTTGGAATTGATACGTGACAACACAAAAACTCGCACCGAGATACTATTTATTGACAAGTGCAAACATGTTCCGCATCAACAAGCACGAAAAATTGTCGAAAAGGAAATGATAAAATTTATTGCTGGATTGTGAGAATATATGATAAAAGTCATATCTTTGGAGTCAATCTGAAAAAATAAATTTAAAAATAATAACTATGAATTTCGAATTTACTGAAGAGCAACTTATGATTAAACAAGCTGCAAGAGACTTTGCAGTAAGAGAGTTATTACCTGATGTACTCGAAAGAGATGCAAGTTCACGTTTTCCTGCACGTCAGATGAAAATGCTTGCCGAACTCGGATTTTTTGGAATGTGTGTCGACCCTAAATATGATGGTGGTGGCATGGATAATATTTCTTATGTACTTGCTTTGGAAGAATTTGCAAAAATTGATGCTTCAGCAGCAGTCGTCTTAGCAGTTCATAACTCCCTCGCTTGTTACGGAATCGAACATTATGCTAACGAAGAACAGAAACAAAGATTTTTACCTGCTCTTGCTAGGGGAGAGAAAATTGGCGCATTTTTATTATCTGAACCTGAAGCAGGATCTGATGCAACATCTCAGAAAACCACTGCTGAAGACAAAGGAGATTATTACCTTATTAATGGCACAAAAAACTGGATAACTAGTGCAGACAATGCTGGTACTTATATCGTAATAGCACAAACCGACCGCGAAAAGAAACATAAAGGGATCAATGCATTTATCCTTGACCGACATAGTCCTGGTATAAGCTTAGGTCCACACGAGGACAAAATGGGAATGAGAAGTTCTGACACCCATTCGGTTATGTTTACTGATGTTAAAGTTCCAAAAGAAAATAGAATTGGCGAAGATGGATTTGGTTTTTCTTTTGCGATGAAACTTCTCGATGGTGGTCGAATTGGAATCGCTGCTCAAGCAATAGGCATTGCAGGTGGAGCATTTGATTTGGCATTAAAATATTCAAAAGAAAGAAAAGCATTTGGAACCGAAATTTGCAATCACCAAGCTATAGCTTTCAAACTTGCCGAAATGGCTGTAAAACTCGAAAATGGTCGCAATCTTGTTTTGAAATCTGCTTGGCTAAAAGATAATGGCCTTCAATATGGATTACAAAGTGCTATGGCCAAACAATATTGCGCCGACTCGGCAATGGAAATCACAACTGAGGCTGTTCAGATTCATGGTGGTTATGGCTATGTAAAAGAGTACCATGTCGAACGCTTAATGCGCGAAGCTAAGGTTACACAAATTTACGAAGGCACCTCAGAAATTCAAAAAATCGTAATTTCAAGGACGATTTTGAAAGATTAGAAGTATATTTGTCGCTTTAATTTTTAAAATATTAAATTGTTAACTATAAATTAAATTATGAAAATACTAGTTTGCATCGGTAATGTTCCCGACACAACCACAAAAATCAGATTTGATGCTGAGATGAAAAATCTCGACACTAACGGAGTTCAGTGGGTAATTAATCCATGGGATGAACTCGCACTGACAAGAGCATTGGAAATAAAAGAACAGTCTGCAGGAAAAATCGAAAAAGTATCTGTTATCAACATTGGTAAAGTAGATGCTGAACAAACCATTAGAAAGGCTTTAGCCATTGGTGCTGACGACGCTTTTAGGGTAGATGCTGATCCAACAGATCCTTATTTTATTGCTGCTCAGATTGCAGAAGTTGCAAAAGCTCAAAACTATGAAATTATTTTCTCTGGTATAGAATCTTCTGATTTTAACGGAGCTGCTGTTGGTAGTATGGTAGCTGAATTACTTGATTTACCATCTGTTTCGGCCGTTTCATCATTTGAATTCAACGACGGAAACATTGTTTTGAAAAGAGAAATTGATGGCGGTAAAGAAACAGTAAGTGTACAAGCACCTTTTGTTGCAATAGTTCAAAAAGGGATAAGTATCAATCCACGTATTCCAGCTATGAGGGGTATTATGATGGCCAGAACCAAACCGATTAACGTTTCTGCACCTGTAGCAGTTGACTCTTTGGTTGAAGCAAAAACATTTGATGTTCCTGCTCCAAAGGCAGCTTGCAAAATGGTTGATGCAGAAGACACAGATAAACTTATTGAGTTGTTACACGGCGAAGCAAAAGTGCTTTAATAGATGTAAATTACATTCATTGTTAAATTTAAAATTAAGATTATGTCAATTATAGTTTTTTCAGAAAACAGAACCGGTAAAATTAAAAAGCACAGCCTCGATGCAGTAGCTTATGCCGCACACATTTCAAAAAGCACTTCACAGCCTATCGTTGCTATTTCTATCGGAAATGTAAGCATCGAAGAGTTGGCAGTTCTAGCTAAATACGGAGCTTCAAAGATTATTTCAGTAAACAAAGAAAACTGGCAAAATCATGACAGCCGTGCATATACAAAACTTATTGCTGAAATAGTAGAAAAAGAAAATGCCAACATGGTAATTTTCAACCATTCTAATATTGGTAAAGCATTGGCTCCAAGATTATCAGTAAGATTAAAAGCTGGTCTTGCATCAAATGTGGTTGCCTTACCAGTAACTATTTCTCCATTGGTATTTACACGTAAATCATATAACGGAAGTGCTTTCCAGCACATGCAAATTAATTCAGCAAAATGTGTTGTTACATTAAATCCAAATTCATGTGAAGTTACCGAAAATCAGGTAGCTGTTAACATTGTTGATTACACACCAACTGTTGAAGCAGAAATTAAAACCAAAGTAGAAAACGTAGACCTTGTAACAGGCAAAATACTTCTTACCGAAGCATCAATTGTTGTTTCAGGTGGTCGTGGATTAAAATCAGGTGACAACTGGAAACCAGTTGAAGAACTTGCAGCAGCATTAGGAGCTGGTCTAGCTTGTTCACGTCCTGTTTCTGACGAAGGTTGGAGATCACATGAAGAACACGTTGGACAAACTGGTAAAATCATTGCTCCAGATTTGTATATTGCAATAGGAATTTCAGGTGCAATACAACATATCGGAGGGATATCAGGAACTAAAGTAATTGTTGCGATTGACAAAGACAAGGACGCTCCTATCTTTAGTTATGCTAATTATGGTATTATCGGCGATGCTTTCACAGTATTACCTAATCTGATTAATTCTGTTAAGAAGTTTAAAGCTCAGTAAGGTTTTATAATTTAGATATCTAACACCCGTTTCTTTTGATTCGGGTGTTTTTTTTTGAAAATATTAAAATTCAAAATCGTATTTCGAAAAACAGTTTTAAATTTTTTTCTTTCCATCCTAAATTGTACTTTTGCCGACGTTATTTAAAAATTGTAAATTTTAAAACATAATATATGTCTCAAATTGTATTTAGTGCGTTGTTGGCTATAACAATCGGAGTGTTTTTTTATTCAGCTTTCAGAATATATCAATTATTTAAACTTACCAAACCTGCCTGCCCGATCAGAGACTTTGGTAAACGGATCAAACTTACCTTCACAAATGCGTTTTTACAGGAAAAAATATTCCGTAATCGGATTGCTGGTATTATGCACGCATTGGTATTTTGGGGATTTTGCCTCATATTATTTGGCAGTATCGAAATGGTAATTGATGGCGTTTTCGGAACAGAACGAGTAATGTCAGTTTTTGGAATTTTCTACGATTTTTTGATGGCCGGTGGTGATATCTTTGCCTATCTGATTGCATTATTTATTGTAATCTTTATAATTCGCAGATGTTGTCTCAACATAAAACGTTTGCACGGCAAAGAACTAAGTAAAACAAATCATATAGATGCTTATATCGCTTTGAGCTTTATTCTGATCTTGATGATTACACTTGCTGGAATGAATATTTTCTACATCGCTGGTAATTCAGATTATGTTGGAGTTTTTCCAATCAGTTCGATTATTGCTCCAGTATTTCAATCTCTTTCATCCGACACAATAGAATTAATGCATGAAATCAACTGGTGGGGACATATTGTTTTGATTTTCATTTTTGCAAATATGCTTCCATACTCTAAGCATTTCCATATTTTTATGTCAATTCCTAATGTCTTTTTAAGTAGACTTACTCCACTTGGCAAAATGTATAATATGGATTGCGTGACCAAAGAAGTAAAACTGATGATGAATCCTGAAACTGCATTTGCGGCAGCTCCAGAAGGAGAAACTCCAATTTCAAGATTCGGGGTTTTGGATATAGAAGATGTAACTTGGAAAAACTATCTTGATTCTCTCGCTTGCACACAATGCGGTCGTTGCACATCGGTTTGTCCAGCAAATATTACAGGAAAAGAACTATCTCCACGAAAAATGATGATTGATATGCGCCGTAGAATGAAGGAAAAAGGTCCTATGTTGGTAAATAAAGGTAAAGATTATACTGATGGCAAATCTTTGATAAGGGATTACATTAGCACTGAAGAGATATGGGCTTGTACAACTTGTAATGCTTGCGCGAAAGAATGTCCATTAAACATTGATCATCCGACATTTATACTTGATATGAGAAGATACCTAGTTATGGAAGAATCAGCTGCACCTGCTCCATTAAATGCAATTTTTTCAAATATCGAAAACAATGGAGCTCCATGGCAGTACTCAAATCAGGATAGGTTGAAGTGGATCGAGTGAAATTAGAAATCACGGTGCCTTCGACTCCGCTCAGTCACCTGAGAGTCCGTTAACTGAGCAGATTCGAAGGCAACAAAAAATTACAAATCACAAATTACAAAAAAGATGACAACATTAGATTCAAAAATATCAGTACCAGTAATGGCAGATGTGTTTGCCAAAGGTAAAAGACCAGAGTATTTATTTTGGGTTGGATGCGCTGGTGCATTTGATAACCGTTATATGAAAGTTGCCAAAGCCTTTGCAACAATTCTTAACCATCTCGGAACTGATTATGCTGTTTTGGGTACTGAAGAGTCATGCACAGGCGACCCAGCACGAAGAGCAGGAAACGAAATGCTTTTTCAAATGCAGGCGATAACAAATATCGAAATCTTTAAGATGTACGAAATCAAGAAGATTATTACAATTTGTCCTCATTGCTTTAATGTTTTGAAAAATGAATATCCTGATTTAGGCTCAGAGGCAGAAGTTCTGCATTATACTGAGTTTTTGGCAGAAATGATTAAAACTGGCAAATTAATAATAGACAAATCTAAGCTTGAAGGTAAAAGCGTTACTTTCCACGATCCATGTTACCTTGGTCGTGCAAACGATATTTATGAAGCTCCACGATATGTTATAAATTCGCTAGGACTTAAACTAGCAGAAATGCCTCGTAATAAAAGTTTTGCTTTGTGTTGCGGTGCGGGAGGTGCACAAATGTTTAAAGATGCTGAAAAAGGGACTAAAGAAATATTCATCGAAAGGACAGAAGAGGCACTCGAAACTGGAGCTGGAATTATTGCTACCTCATGTCCATTCTGCATGACAATGATGACAGATGGATTAAAATACAAAAATAAGGAAGAAGAAATTAAGAATCTTGACATTGCAGAAATGATTGCTTCGGCACTCGCTTAAAGCATCTTCATTTTTCAACTTGACATTTCTATATTTTAGTTTTTCAACAGATAAATTATATATTTGTGGGTCTGAACAAAACTCCGAATATGAAAAACGACATTAACGATTGTTCTCCTGCCGAAAAAGCTGCTTTAATTTTGGACTTATTTCATCGTACTACAATGCATAACGCTATGTGGTTTGCCGAAGCAGTCCACCAATATGGCCGCGAAAAAGCTTATGAAATCATGCAAGTGGCGTATAAAAAAAGCTATGGAATTCAACTTAAAAGACTTACTGCTTTATTTGGAGGCGAAGTTGATGAAAATCGAATTCCATTACCTCTTATCAACATGCCAAAAGAAAAAATGGGAGAACTAATGGAGGCTTTGTCAATTAATTGGCTTGCCAATGACGGGGTTTGGTTTCAGGCAATCGAAAATTCGAGAGGTATGAGCGAAGCCAAACGCTGCAATGACTCAGCTTGGGCAAGCTTCTCTCCTTTTGAGGCAATGTCGATAAAACATTTTTTAAATTTGTCAGAAAACCCAGGATTAGATGGGCTAAAAAAAGCATTACAATTCAGACTTTACGCTTTTATCAACAAACAGTCTGTTACAAATGAAACTGAAAACAGTTTTGAATTTTATATGAATGAATGTAGAGTTCAGGCTGCTCGAAAAAGAAAAGAGCTACAAGATTATCCATGCAAATCTGGAGGATTAATTGAATATAGCTCATTTGCAGAGGCCATTGATAAACGAATTAAAACCGAATGCATTTCATGTCCTCCAGATGCTCACCCAAATAATTACTATTGCGGTTGGAGGTTTTACATTTAATTGACTGATTGGAATCAAAACAAATATCATTTCAAATTAGCCTCAAAATCCTGACTAAAGTCATATTTTTCGACACTTTCAGTTGCAAATAAGAAATTTTAATTATTTTTGTTGGAGCGCGTTTTAAAAACAAAAATAATATGAACTATTCTACTTTACAACTTGAAGTACTTGAGAAGTCAGCTGAAATTGTGATTAACAGACCCGAGGCAATGAATGCTTTAAACTCGCAGGTTTTCAGAGATATCAATGCAGCTTTGGATGAGATAGAACAAAACGATAAGCTTTGTGCAGTAATTATTACCGGCAGCGGAAAAGCATTTGTTGCTGGAGCTGACATTGCTGAGATGTCTGATATGGGACCATCAGAAGCAAGAGTGTTCTCAACTACTGGCCAAGATACATTTAACAGACTTGCAAATTTTAAAATTCCTGTAATAGCGGCAATTAATGGTTTTGCTCTTGGAGGTGGTTGCGAGTTGGCAATGGGTTGCGACATGAGAATTGCAAGCAATTTGGCAAAATTTGGACAACCAGAAGTAAATCTTGGATTAATACCTGGATATTTCGGAATGAAACGATTAGCTGATATTGTCGGATTATCGAATGCCTTATACTTGTTATGTACTGCCGATATGATTGATGCAGCAGAAGCATTAAGGCTTGGCTTGGTTCAAAAAATTACAGAACCAGAAGAGTTGATGAATGAAGCGCGAAAAATTGCTTCAAAAATTGCTTCAAAAGGAAAAATGTCAGTTGCAAAAGTGAAACAAGTTACAGTTCAGGGTACTGATCTAAATTTTAGCGATGCCCGAAAATTAGAAATCGAAGCATTTGCATCAATGTTCGGAACTCCAGAGGCAACAGAAGGGATGAAAGCATTTCTTGAAAAACGCAAACCCAATTGGTGAAAAAAATCGCCACGAAGGCACGAAGACACAAATAATAAAAAAAAACTTAGTGCCTTCGTTCGCCGCGGCGAATAGTGGCAAAAGCAAAAACAAAACAAACAACTAAATAAAAATAAGTATGACTTACGACAACAGACTGGAAAACGTTACCGTATTAGGAGCAGCCGGAAAAATGGGAAGCGGCATACTCCTGCTTACATCCATGGAGATGTATGATCTTAGTAAAAAACCTGAGAATAAAGACAAGCATTATGTACTGTATGCCCTTGACATTTCGCAAAAAGCACTATCAGGATTGATGATGTACATCTCGGATCAACTTGTAAAAGAAGCTGAGAGAAAAATAAATTCTCTTCGAGCTATATACAAAGACAGAGCAGATTTAATTGATAATTCACAAATTATCGGTCAATATGTTAGGGAGGTGATGAATATAATCAGACCTGTAACAACAATGGAATCCGCTTATGAGTCAAATATTATTTTTGAAGCAGCTAGCGAAAACCCAGCATTAAAAATTAAAATGTTCTCTCAGATAAATGAAAACTCAAAAGTTGAGCCTTGGTTCTTCACTAATACTTCGTCTATTCCAATTTCGTACTTGGATAATGAAGCAAAGCTCAATGGAAGAGTCCTTGGTGTACACTTCTATAACCCTCCTGCAGTTCAGAAATTGGTTGAAGTTATTAAGTGCGACAATGCAAAACCTGAGTTATCCGAATTTGTTTCGGCATATATTAAAAACATGCGCAAAATTGAAGTTCCCGCATATGACAAAGCAGGCTTTATTGGAAACGGTCACTTTATGAGAGATGCTATTTATGGTATGACAACAATGCAGGGACTTACTAAAGACATGAGTTTTGCCGAAGCTGTTTATTCAGTTAATAAAATAACACAGGATTTCATGATTCGTCCTATGGGTATTTTTCAACTTATTGACTATGTTGGCATTGATGTATGTCAGTTCATTATGAAAGTTATGCATCCATACGTTAAAGATGAAGTTATCCATAGTCCATTGCTTGATACAATGATGGAAATTGGAGTTAAAGGTGGACAAAATCATGATGGTTCACAAAAAAACGGATTCCTCAAATACGAAAAAGCTAAGATCACTGGAATTTGGGACTTAGACAAAAAAACTTATGTAAATGTTGACGATATTGCTGCAAAATGCGACGGTAAATTAGGAGCTTTGCCACAGGGACACATGTCGTGGAAAGAAGTTGTTGCTAATCCTGCAAAAGATGAAATATTTACCAAATATTTCAATACTATGAAAACGGAGAGCACTTTAGGATCAAAAATGGCTTACGAATATTTAAAAAGATCTAAACAAATCGGCGAAAAATTAGTCACCGACAAGGTAGCTTTCACAGCAGAGGATGTAAATACTGTTTTACTGACAGGTTTCTTCCATGCTTATGGTCCTATTAACGATTATATTAACTAATTTTCAGGAGGAATTATCATGCAATTAAGAAGAAAAATATATATGGTCGCCGGATATAACACAATTTCTATGGGTTCCGGCAGAAAAGAGTTTAATCCGAAAAACGAACGCCCTGGATTAGAGGAATACATGAAAGAAGCTGGTCAGGCGGTTTTAAAACAAATTGGCGGTGCAAAAAATGTTGATGAATGTGTAGTTGGAAACTTTATAGCATCTCGCTACAACAATCAAGGGAATATGGAAGGATTTTTTCCTATGATTGACGAAGATCTGAGATATAAACCAGCAATCAGAACCGAAGGGGCATGTGCATCAGGAGCTCTTGCACTTGCTACTGGAATCAAATCTGTACTCGCAGAAACTGCTGAGGTCGTTTTAGTAATTGGAATAGAAGTTCAGAACACTGTTAAAGCTGTTTATGGAGCTGACATTCTGGCTGCTGCTGGTTGGGCTAAAGAACGTAAGGACGGGCACGCTCACTTTTTCCCAGGAAAATTTAGCGACAGAGCAGGAAAATATTATGAGAAATTTGGTTACGACTATACTCGCCATGCTATGGCAATTTGGTTTAAAAATGCAATCGAAAATGCACGCCTCTGCCCAACTGCCCAGGAATATCACAATACTGCAGCAGACCCAATGTCAGTAGGTATGACTAAACCTAACGGCAGAAGCTTTGTTGACAATCTTAATGTTTTTGACTGCTCCAAAGTTTCGGATGGAGCTTCAGGAATTGCGATTATGTCAGAAGAAGGTTTAAAAAGATGCTGTATAAATCCAAAAGATGCTGTAGAGGTTGTAGGTCTTGGCATGGCAGAGAATAATCTTACTCAACCACCAACAGACCACACAAAATTAGACACTACTGCTGTTGCTGTTAAAAAAGCCCTCGAATCTGCTAAAATATCTATCAAAGATATTGCTACAGTTGAATTACACGACTGTTTTACAATTGCCGGAATTATGGCCACCGAAGCTATCGGTCTTGCCGAATATGGAAAAGGACCTGAATATGTTTCTGCTGGAAATACTGCACGAAATGGGAAAACTCCTATTAACACAACAGGTGGACTTGTTGGATGGGGACACCCAACAGGAGCTACTGGCGTTCATCAAGCAGTAACAATTTGGGAACAACTTACTGGAAAAGCTGGTGGAAATCAAATCGAAATTCCTAAAGATAGACCTTATGGATTAACTGTAAATATGGGCGGTGACGATAAAACTCTCGTATCTATTGTCTATAAGAAATTAGTATAAATATTTTGGTTATTTTTGCACAGATAGATTTGCATTGACGCTGATTGTCAACTATTTTCTATCTGTGCATTTTTTTTTACAAATTCGAATCATGAAAAGAACCGTATTTATCATTATCGCTGTGGTTGCCTTCATAATCAACTCTATGGGGCAGGATATACAATCAGTATCTCCGAAAACAAATTATAAATATGATGAAATTATTAAAATCGAATATATCACCAAACTTGCCGTTGACTCACTTCATACTCCTGAAGCACAGGATTATTTTGTTATGAAAGGGCCTTCAAAAACAACTACTATTTCAATAGTAAATGGGAAGTCAGACAATACTTTTAAAGTAAATTATGAACTCAGAGCAAAGAAATCAGGGGAAATTATAATCCCGTCACCTATCTTCTTTGTAAAAGGAAAAGAGTACCAAGGCGAGACATTAGTTCTCGAAGTCAGCGAATCCATTATGACTGCCGAGGAACAAAGACAAAAAGAGTTTGAAGATTTCATGCTTAATTCATCAAAAACTGAAGGTACTGTCAGATATGTTATTGGTGATAAGTTTGGTTATATTGAAACTTTTGAAAATAACGAATGGAAGTTTTCACGTGAACTAACAATAAAAGAAATGGACAAACTAAGGAATGATTAAATTGCAATAATTAGCAAGTTCAATTTGAAATAATTCCATAATAATGGACTTCTCAGAAAGTAAACCATTTTAATCTATAGCATTAAAAATCACTTATTACTAAAATTTTCAAGCGCAGTTATTTATTACATTGTCTTTAACATTCTAAAGGAATTATATCTTTTTAGAAGCAGGAGAAATCTTACTAAATGACAATAAGCATTTATTCCGTTAGTCTAGCTTCCTTAAATTTTAATCTTTATCTTTGTGAAACAACTTATTGCTAATACGATGAAAAAAGTTCTTCTACTCCTAGCTAATGGATTTGAACCTTTCGAAGCTTCGGCGTTTATTGATGTTTTTGGTTGGAATATGGTCGAAGGAGATAAATCAACCCAGCTTTTTAGTTGCGGCTTGACAAAAGAGGTAAGTAGCTCATTCGGTCAAAAAATGCTTGCCAACTACACATTAGACGAAATCTATGCTTCTGATTATGATGCGATTGCCATTCCAGGTGGATTTGAAGAATATGGTTTCTATGAAGATGCCTACGATGATAAATTCTTGAATCTGATTCGCGATTTTAGAAATCAGAACAAACCAATCGCAAGTATATGCGTAGCAGCGCTTGCCTTAGGAAAAAGTGGCATTCTTAAAGGCATTAAAGCAACCACATACCGAAACCCGAATCGAATTGCATCACTCGAAAACTTTGGAGCCGATTTTCAGGACGAAATGTTTGTAATTCATAACAACATTATCACATCTTGTGGACCGTCAACGGCAACTGACGTGGCGTTTACACTGCTGCGAATTCTTACATCAGAAAAAAATGAAAATAGAGTTAGACAACTAATGGGGTTTGAGAGTGGGGAATTGTAAGTTCGGCCCTTCGGCTCCGCTCAGGGACCTCTCAGTGATGAGTTAGAAATACTGCTGAATCTAAGATGACTGCAAAACAACCTTAGCCTTCGCCTCAGCCTCAGCCTAAAAAAAACAATAAAATGAACAAAATTACACAGCTTTTCAAAATTCAATACCCGATTATTCAGGGTGGAATGATTTGGTGCAGTGGATGGAAACTTGCATCGGCAGTTAGCAATGCTGGCGGACTTGGACTTATAGGATCAGGATCTATGAATCCAGAAATTCTGACTGAGCATATCCGAAAATGCAAAGCAGCTACAGACAAACCATTTGGTGTAAATATTCCGCTGATATTTAACTTTGCCGACGAATTTATAAAAATCGTAATTCGCGAAAAAGTTCCAGTTGTTTTCACTTCCGCAGGTAATCCAGCTAAATATACATCTCTGCTAAAATCTGAAGGAATAACTGTTGTTCATGTTGTTGCAAATCTTAAATCTGCTCAAAAATGCGAAGCAGCCGGCGTTGATGCAATTGTTGCCGAAGGATTCGAAGCAGGTGGACATAATGGAAAAGAAGAAACCACAACTATGGTTCTTATTCCAATGATTGCTGATGCTGTTTCAATTTCTGTAATTGCAGCTGGTGGAATTGCATCTGGAAAAGCAATGGCAGCAGCTTTTTGTCTTGGTGCCGAAGGTGTTCAGATAGGATCACGATTCGCAGCATCTTTAGAATCGTCAGCACACGAATTATTTAAACAAAAAATTATTGAAAGCGGTGATGGCGACACATTCCTTACACTTAAAGATTTAATTGCTGTTCGATTACTTAAAAACAAGTTCTTCGAACAAGTACAACAAAAAGAAAATGAATGTGCTACTAAAGACGAACTACTCGATTTGCTTGGTAGCGGTCGTTCCCGCCTCGGAATGTTCGATGGCGACACCGAAAACGGCGAACTCGAAATCGGTCAAGTTGCAGCAATGATAAATAAAATTGAACCGGCGGGTGAAATTGTGATGGAGATTGTGGAGGAGTATTCATCGGTCATGGAAAATTTACAACGCGCTGCACGCTGACGCTGACAAGTCTGGGTAGCCATCACTCCCTCGGATCCGCCACAAAAGGCATTCGCGCCAGTTTTTGGGCACGCAGAACGGGATAACCAAAGTCAACATCAATAATTCCAAGCAAAAGATACACTCCCTGACCGCGAAAGGGAAAATCTTTTAAAGAATCAGGAAAATGTACCGAGTCAAAGAATTTACCTGATGAATCTATCCAGGTTATAAAATTCATAATCTGGCCATTTGATGTACGAACATATTTAAGAGCAACAAAAACACCAAGCATTCGAACCTGTCTGCCAGAATTTTTAAGCATATCGTCAAACTTTACATCACCTCGGTACTTGGTCTGCAGCAAGTCGAAAAAACTCACACTTACCGGAAATCCCAAAAGTTCGATTTCGTCATAAGCATCCTCCAAAGACGATTGTTTTAACTCTGGCAGAACATATTCGGGCTCAGCAAATGCAAAAAGTTTTTTCTGAACAGCATAAACCACAGTCTTAGCTCCTGTCTTACGTAAACAAGACTTCCACATAAGTTCCGACTTTGAAAATCCTGCAAATCGAAATGCACCAGTTCTGATAAGAATATTCAATTGTTCGTCTGGCACCTCGCAACGGTTTAGAAAATCTTCAAAGCTTCGGAATTTCCCATTCATTGTTCGCTCAAAAATTATCTGACTTACCAATGCTTGCTCAAGTCCCACAACATGAATAAAACCTGTATAAATATCCCTACCTTTTATTGTTGTAAGATAATCTCCCTCGTTTATACACGGCAGCTTTATCTCCGCTCCCAGCCTCTTTGCTTCCTGAAAATAAACCCATGAGGAATAATAACCTCCAAAATTATTTATCACAGCTGTCATAAACTCCAGCGGATAATATGTTTTGAGATAAAGACTCTGGTAACTCTCCACTGCATACGATGCCGAATGTGCCTTCGAAAAAGAATATCCTGCAAAAGATTCTATCTGTCGCCACAATTCAGAACTTATATCTTCGGGACGGTTCTGCTGACGGCACAACTCAAAAAACTTATCTCTGATTTTATCGAACTCTGTCCGCGAGCGAAATTTTCCGCTCATTGCACGACGCAGCACATCGGCATCAGCCAAATCCATTCCTGCATAATGATGGCAAACCTTAAGTACATCTTCTTGATAAACCATAACGCCATAAGTCTCGCCAAGCTGCTCCTCCATCACCTGATGCAGATACTTAAAACTTCCAGGATTGTTGTAGCGAACTATGTACTCCTTCATCATTCCCGACTTTGCCACACCCGGTCGTATAATCGAACTTGCCGCTACCAGAGTAAGATAATCCTGACATTCCAGCTTTGTAATCAAGCCTCGCATTGCAGGACTCTCAATGTAAAAGCAGCCTATTGTATTGCCGGTCGAAAGATATTTATTTATCTGATCATCTCTCTTGAACTTTTTTACCTCACGAATGTCAATTTGTGTATTCTGATTTTTTGAGACAATTTCGACGCAATCGCGGATATGCCCAAGTCCTCGCTGAGAAAGAATGTCGAACTTCTCAAATCCCAAATCCTCGGCAACATACATATCCCATTGTGTGGTTAGAAAACCTTTGGGTGGCATATCTAGGGCAGCATAATAAAACACGGGTTTTTCGCTTATAAGAACTCCACCAGCATGAATAGTGCGCAGATTCGGAAATCCAGAAAGTTCTGCAGCCATAGAAATTATCCGTCGGTGAATTTCATCTTTGTTCTTAACCGAATTTGGATTTTTAGCCAAAATATCCAGCTCTTCTTTCGGCAATCCCTGAACTTTGCCCAGCTCTCGCAAAACCGAACGGGATTTAAAAGTACTCATTGCGCCAAGCAGGGCTGTGTTCTCAGAACCGAAACGCTTAAAAATGTACGAAGTCACATCATCCCTATCCTTCCACGAGAAATCTATATCGAAGTCGGGAGGCGAACTGCGCTTAGGATTAAGAAAACGCTCAAAATAAAGATTAAGCTCAATTGGATCAACATCAGTAATCTCGAGACAGTAAGCCACAATGCTGTTTGCACCGCTGCCTCTTCCCACATAAAAATAATTTTTCGACTTCGCATAACTCACAATATCATGAGCAATAAGAAAGTATGAAACAAAACCAAGTTTTTCGATTATCGCCAATTCGCTTTGCATACGGGTTACAGCTGTCCGGTTCGCACCTCCATAGCGATTTTTCAACCCTCTTACGCTAAGCTTACGCAAAAGCTGAACATCATCGGCTGCAGAATCGGTGTATAGCTTTTTATTTTTGTGCTGTTTATCAAAAAACAAAGAGCAGGAATTAAGCAGA